>Ga0163219_100001_pt1 | contig 79936 bp, 104 predicted proteins | sample MSEWel2016_04_06_FD_113150 | JGI IMG/M metagenome (GOLD analysis project Ga0163219, IMG submission 113150) | Subsurface microbial communities from deep shales in West Virginia, USA - MSEEL Well Study Marcellus 3H_2016_04_06 ...
CAATAACTTCCCCATGATAACACATATCCTGGATTGATTTTTTAATATTTTCTCTATTTTTATCTTTTATATCGTTGTCAAAATATTTTTCTGATCTTTCTATATAATTATCAACAGCGTGTTCAGATATCGAATAGTTTACCAGTTTATTAATTTTAAGGTCTTTTTCTATTTTTTCAGAAAGAATTACTCCAAAATCTACACTAAAATCATTTAAAACACTTTCTAAAGAACGGGTAAAGCTAAAAATACCGTGTTGATCAATTAATTTAATGATTTCTTCTTTTGCATTATTACTTAATACTCCTATTTTTCCATTAAGGTATTTTACTATTTTATTAAATTCGTTTTCATTAATATCATAATTTATTTCTTTTTTAATTGTTTTTTCTTCAGGTTTATTTTCTTTGCTTTTTAGTTTTTGTTTTAATTTTAATAGTTTACTATTTTTTTTATTATTAAAGTTTTTCTTTTCTAAATCAAGTTCTACAGTCGATAAGGACATTTGCCTTTCTTCTGTGTCCCAATTTATCAATCTTGCTTCTAAAACATCTCCCTCTTCAAAATAGTCTTTAGCATTTTCCACATAATCGTCAACAGTTTCGCTTTTATGAATTAATCCTCTTATTTTATTTCCGTCAGTTGTAACGGTAAAAGCTCCGAAGTCTTTAACTCCTGTTATTTCTACTTCTATCAGTTGCCCTTCTTGATATAAATCTTCAAGTTTTTCTTTAATCATATTATATCCTCTCCCTTATTGAGTTTTTAAAATTAATTATTGGTTAAATGTAGTTTTTAGATTTTTACACCTTCTTTCATTTTTTTGTTAAAATTAGAATTAATAGCCTATAACATATTATATAATTTTTTGAGAGATTAATCAAGAAAGGGTGTTGATGAGTGCTATTGTAGTGGGATTTAAAAGATGTTTTAAATTTTTTGAGGTATAAAAAAAAGACCACTTTAAGTAAGTGATCTTTTGGTATTCTTGTTTAAGTGGATATTAAAAACTAAAATCAAGATAACGATATTTAAATATAATTTATTCCAATCTTTATTACAATAGATATGGTGTTTTAACATTAGTGGAGAATAGACATATATATAGTAATCGTCATTCCAAACTTTATTACAATAGATATAATGTTTTAATTTAGATGATTCTATGGATGAAAATATAAATATAACATTTAAAAATTCATTACAAGATACATATTCTTTTACCCTAACTGAAGATAATATTTTCAGTATTAAGGGAAATTTTCAACCTTCCTTATATTAGCCTTTCTATAATTAGCCACTTTCTTTTTGGCATCTCCATCATTTTAACTTTCCTTATAATAAATATAGTGATTTAACAAAATAAATTTTGAAGAGAAAGTAGAAGCAGTTATATTTAAACATTCATTACAGTATATATAATATTATTACGATGAATTAGAAAAATATGGTATAATTTTAAATTTTTTTACAGTAGATATAATGTTTCTACTAATTTATATTATAGTTGCCCTCTGTAGCAACTTATTTCAAACTTCCTTACAATAGAAATAATGATTTAACAAATTATTTATAAAGAGTAATGTTGATGTAACTGAACTTAAACCTTTCTTACATTAGATATAGTGTTTTAACACTGGTCTTCGGATCAATGAAATTCTGAATATAACATTCCAAACTTCTTTACAGTAGATATAGTATTTCAACACTTTTTTTATTCAATTCTATCATTTTCTTCTCCTCCTATTCCAAACTTCTTTACAGTAGATATAGTATTTTAACATTAGAAAAGGGGTTGTTGAGATGATTTCAACTGTATTCCAAACTTCTTTACAGTAGATATAGTATTTTAACCCGTCTTCTTAACTAATCCTTTATATATCAACCATCATAGCTGTTTACCTGTCTAATAAGCAAACGCTTTCAGGCTTTATTTCTCCACAAAAACTAACCATTTTCACTGTTTTGCCGCAACCTTGACCATCTTGACCAAATTGTTCTCACAATAACCTCAACCAATTATATTTATTACCACCAATAATTTTCCTTCAGAATTAAAATATTTTGATTTCTTACTTATATCTTATCACAATTTACAATATTTGTCAATTTATTACTTACACATATCTCTTACTATTTCGGTCTTAAATCCAGTAGTTTTATCATACCATTTGCTTATATCTTCTTCTTTAAAATAATAAAAAATAGAGTTTTCATTATCAGGATATGCTTTTAAATTTTCAGTATTAATAAGTTTATTTAATATCTTTTTTCTTTCATTTTGGTTAATTGAAATTCCAACTTGATATTTCAAAAGTTTTCTTCTAATTCTTCTTCTTTGAGCAACATTTTCATAAAACTCTTTTTTGCTCAAGCCTTTCTTAACCTGTGCTCTTAGATTAGTTAGCTCATCAAAAAGCTCTCTTGCTCCATCGTTTATAGTTGACTCATTAAATATCAAAAAATTAATTTCATTATTGTCTTTAATTAAGATTGCTTTATCATTTATTTTATCTAGTTCAAAATATTGAATATGTCTTAAAATTTCATTTGAAGTTTTTACAAATGCTTCATCGACTTCTTTAAAATATACAGTAATCATTTCTTGAAAATCCTTTTCCTCTATATTATCTCTTTCTAATAATATTTTTTCTGTTATATCTAAAAGTTTTGTATGATAAATGCTATAATTTTTTTCTAAATTAAATACATACACATCTACTTTGTCTTTGTTTTTATTTCGATTTGCTCTACCAAAAGCTTGAATAAGGTTGTGGAGTGGAGCCATATCTCTATATACAGCTTCAAAATCAACATCTACCCCTGTTTCAATCATTTGGGTTGATATAACAATAATTTTTTCATTAGAATCTAATTTATTTAAGATTTTATCAATTTTATTATCATTTTCTAAAGAAGTGATATCTTTTTCTAGGATAATAAACTCATAATCTTTTAATTTTGTTCTATTACTTAATTCTTTATATATTTTTTTTGCTTCTTTTCGGCTATTAACAATAACTAATCCATTGTTTTTGTCATTATCAACAACATCTTTCACTATAAAATTAGAGAGTTTTTTACAATTAATTTTTTTGATTTTATTTTTACCTTCATTTATAATCTTTAGATTAACCCTATTAAAATGATCTAAAGTAAACAATTCATTATAGCTTAAATCATGCACTTTTTTTCTTTTAACATCTTCATCAAATAATATAGGCATAGTTGCAGTAGTTAATATAATATGAGTGTTGAATATATCAGCTAAATATGGCGACAGTTTGCCAAATACTTTGTAAAAATCTGGTGATAACTCTTGAACCTCATCTATTGTAATGGTTGAGTTAGATAAAGAATGAAATCTTTTTAAATATCTTTTCTTTAAACCTAAGACAGTTTCAAAAACTTTAACTAAAGTAGTGTTAACTTGAGCTGATTTCCAGGAACTTAAAAGTGTTTCAGAGTTTTGTATATCAGCATAATCTTCAGTTTTTTCATTTTTAGTAATATTTAAATCACTTAAATAATGATCTTGAAGCAACATTACTTCAGGGTTTTTAGTAAATTCTTTTCCAAAATTAAAATTAAAAACACTTTTAGTTACTTTATAATTTTGATTTGCAGTTGATGTAACAAGTACACAATAAATATTTTGCATTTCTTTAGAGCTGTTTCTATTAATATTGTTCATTAATTCAAGTGTAACAAAGGTTTTACCTGCTCCAGTAGGAGCAATTAATTCGTATATTTTTACATTATCCTTTTTCTTTTCAAAAGCAATTTTGTTTACATAGTTGAAGTGATCTGTTCTAGTCTGATTTATGGGTTTGTGTAAACCAAATTTATCTGGATTTTCTTTTCTTTTGTATTTAATGTAAGGTTCAACTCGGACATCTTTTAATGAAACATTTTCAAATAAATCAACTTCTAAAAGATCAGCAGCACTTTCAACATCACTTGATACCAATAAAGAATATAGATATTTTAATAAAAAATAATATTCTATATTTTCTTCTTCAGTATTTTTTCTTCTTTCATATGAAGTTATTTCTAAATCAAGCAAGAAATCATCTATCATTTTACCTTTTTTGCTTAGAATTAAAGTTTCTAGTTCTTTAAACATATTTTTAAATGAAATTTTAATGTTAAATTTGCTAAATAGTTCATTATAAATTATTTCAATATCCTGTTTGGTTTTTTTATCTAATCCATTGATCCATTGTTCATGTGTTTTTTGTTTAAGTTTTTTTCGTAAATTGTCATAATTAATTGACTCTATTTTTGAATTATGATGATTAGATACAACTAAAAAAACAATTCTTGCTAATTCTCTATTCTTAAAGATTTTTTTAGTTATCAATTGAGCCAAAATTGCTGATATAAAAGAATGGTTTTTTAAATACTCTTTATTTTTGTATTTTCTAGGGTTATTTAAATAATCTTGAAAAGTTAAAAAAGTTTTTGCGAAATCATGAGTTGTTCCTATAATAGAAATAAGTAGTTTTAATTGTTTTTTATTGACTATTTTTTTAAATTTTACAGTATTTTCACTATATAATTTCAGCATATTGTTTGTTACTTCTTGAATGTGGGTTTTAAATTCTTTAATAAGCGAATCATCTATATGAGAATAATATTTTTTTGAAGTGTTCATTGCAATCTCCTTTCTTAAATAATAAACCCCCTGTAAAAAACAGAGGGTTTATTTATCAAAACAGCTTAATAGTTGCCTATTGATAGGTCGAAACATATTCTTCGTCTAATTTATAAATATTTTCAAATACCCCTTCCAAAGTATCGTCTTTATAAACTACTGTTCCTGTTTCTAAACACTCTCTTTCTGGATTTAACACCATTGGCATTACTTCATTCTTTTTATTTTTAGTGTCAACCTGCACGATATTTTCATCGTTAATCAGACTGGTATCAATCTCTCCACTATATTCTGATAATTTTTTAACATTGTTTGCAGAAACTTTTTTAATAAATTCCATATTTGCCAAACAATCTCTTGCACCTAAACAGATTGTAAATCCAGGATCTTTTCGTTTTAGTTTATTTTCTAGCATATCTAAAAGCTCTTTGTTTTCGTGGGTAAAATAAACCCTATAATGAACTCTGCCTTCATTTTTATCTAAAAGGTACTCTTTGTTAATTTGAGTAATACTCTGATCATCTATTTTAGGACTCATGTGTTGATTAATTACATCGACTCTGGTTCTAAATTTCGAAAATGTTTTGATTCCAAACTTAGCCTTCTCTAATGTAAAATCCTCATTGTATTCTTCCATGTTTTCAAAATAATCATTAGCAAGTATTGCTGAAACTAAACCAGTCAAATTAGTTCTTGTGGGAAAAAAGTAAGTCAATGAGCTAGAGTTTGAATAAAACTTTTTCCAAAAAGCTTTCATTCCATAAATGTCAAATACTAAAAAATCATTCAACTTAATCACTCCATTTGCTTAATTCATTAACTTTATACCCACTATCTTTAAGATACCCAACAAAATCATTATTATCAAAATAATCACTTTCAAGCTCAAGATCTTTGTGATGATATACAGTAATTTCTTCAATATAATCTTTAGCTTCGTTAATTACCTCAATAATATTATCAATATCTAAAGTGTAGTCATTAATGTCTTCAATTTCATTTCCAGGCTTTTCAGAATTTAATTTAGCAAGCTTTGAAGCATATTCTAATTGTTTATCAGTAGATTTGTTTTCAACTCTAATATACAACCTTGCTTCTTGGTCTTTTTTAGAACTAGTGTTTTTGTAGTTATAACTGTGTAGCATTGCCTTATCTAACTTATCTAAATCATCATAAGTTAAGCCTGTTTGTTGTCCACCGAGACAACTAATTGAACCATCAAAGGCATATAATCCGTGTCTAACAATGTATTTTTTACCCATATTGGCAGAAGAACCTTCACTGGCTTTACTGAAATGGTTAGTGATTGAATGACCAATAACACCGATTTCATTTAAACTAACTCCTTCTGCAAACTGTACGGGACCCGTAATGTTTAACGGTTTATCGCAACCTTCTTCTCTTTCGGTCATATTTGTTGTTGCTCCAAAAAGACGAACATCGTACTGAGATGTCAATAAGTTATAAACTTCATCGTTCATTTCCTCATTGCTTGAACTGCTTATTGCCTTAATTCTATCTTTCATTTTCTCCTCTGTAATGTCATAGGGAAGCAACATATCTTCGCCAAATACATCCATTACATAATCTCTAATATACCTTTTTAACCTTCCGTCTGTGATAATTCCTTTCCCTGTGAAATTGTCAACCCTTGGTTTGTTTCCGTTCGCAGGATCACCATTTGGAAGACACCTTGTAGCTGACATAAAATAATAGATTGTCTGATTGCCCTGAACAACATTACCTTCTGAATTTACCATTTCTTCTTTTCTCATTATTTATCTTCTCCTTTTTTAAAGTTTGTTTTTTGACCATATGAAAAACCAACAAGTAAATGTAAAACCAATTCGTTCTTATCCAATTTGAACTCCTTAAATTGACTCAACCTTGAGGTAGCAGCTTTATATTCTTTCTTTTTAAGGGTTAAAAGATCAACTTTTTCTTTTTCAACTTGAACCCTAATTGTTGATAACTTATCACTTACTAAAGAAAGAAAACTGCTTAGATTTCTTTTATTAATCTCAAAAAAATCAATTTGATTAATAATGGTAGTTCCCTGACCTCTTTTTGTCTGTTCATTATAAACCTGACCAATTAAATACCCTAACAAAAACATTCCCTGAGTTTCTAAGTTGTTTTTGTATGCAGGATTTAATTCGAATTGTTCTTTTATTTCCTCTGAAAAGTCCTGTTCTTGCAATGAGTCATAAAATTCTTTTTCTTTTTCACTCAATTTTTTCACTTCCTTTTTGTTGTTTTGAAGGCTTATAAACTCTCTAGCAATTAAATATTTGAGAGGATTGTTCGCTATTTTATAATAAGATTTTCTATTATCATTAAATTCTTTTTTAAACCCACTTAAGAAATATTGATTTAGTTCGTGTTTATTAATGTGTTTTCTTCCCAAACAAGCCTGTAAAAACAGTCTTTTTTCCTCTAAATCATTCTTTTTCATTATTCCCTTTGTTAACATCCAAATTATTGTGTTTAGATTTACCCTGTACCATTTCTCTTTTTTAGTGTTATTTTGACTGTATTTATGGACTATATCTTCAAGATTGTAAAGCATATCAACAAAAATACTAAAATCAACATTATATAGGACATCAAATATCTTATATGAAGATTGATCTTTTTTGTGTAACAATAAGTCAAATTTCAAAGTGTGATTATTTTTAGATAACAGCCTTTTTACTGAGTTTAACTTTTTTATATCTTGAGGATTGTAATTGTCCATCTTCTCTAAAGTTTCAACAACAGTTATTAATTTTTCTTCATATTTTTCTTTTTCTGTATTGTAAATTTCTCTTGGAACCAGGGTAAAATCGTTTTTAAGCAACCTTCCTCTTAGGTTGTTGTAAATATAATTTATACCAACAAGATATTCTTCATAACATTTCTGGCAAAGAGTAAACGATTTGTAAGCATTATTGCTATTTCTTTGATTAAAGAAATTTTCTTTATCAATCGTGTAAAAAGGCATTACTAACTGTATTCCATTTACAGTCTTGCTGTGGTTTTTATTGCAACTATGACAATTTTGATTTGTGGCAGGATTGTTATGACTTTTACTCCCTTTAAAAAATCTATTATCAACTCTTATGTGATAAGCTAAGTCAATGTAGTCCTTATAAAATTTGTGCCCTTTCTCTATTCTTTCTCCATTTATTTTGACTGTAAATATATTTAAGTTTTTTACAAGTGTTTGGGTAGAATTAAGTTTTTCGGCAACAATCTTCTTTAATATAGCTTTTTTGTTGGCACTAGTTTTTAGCTTTTTTCCTTCCGTTATTTCTGGAAAACTTCTCCTTAAAACCTCCTCTTTGATTTTTCCATTATTCCCGTCTTCATAAAAAATCTCTTTAATATTTTTTAGGTAATTTAAAAAAGAGTTGTCTTTTAATATTGTTTTTTCTTCAATTTTCATTATTTCTTCAGTTTTATATATCATTCCTGAAATAATGTCTCGTACATAATAATAATTGTTGTGTGTTAAATAAGTTTTTTTAGCACCATTTCCAGCTAAATCTAACCCCATTAATTCTCTTCGTTCCTGATCAGTTCCTTCAAGCTCTTTTCCAATTTCAATTTCTAATAATCCCGTATCTAGATTTAAATTCCAAATGATTTCGTGATATTTATTCTCTTTCTCTTTTTCAAATTTATCCTGTGTTTCAGCGTAATAACTATAACTTTGAAGAACTCTTTCTTTTCTTTCAAGGTCGGTTAATCCCTCAAGTCTATCTTTACCTAATTTCTGAATATCTTTAAACAAATTTATCACCCTCTTTATTACTTTATTAGTAAATATTGGAAACAGCAATTAAAAAAATTATTTTATTCTTCGTACTTGTCCATATCCCAAAGCTTTAGCTCTACCTATACCAATATTATTTGGAATTAACATATTGCTTTGGAAATTTACATTAAAACAAAAAACATTAGTCTTGTTTTGAGTGTCATTTTTTTGGTCTGTTCTAACAAATTCTTTAAAGTAGCCATCGAAATTATTAATCTGCACTTCAATATATCTGTCCACTCTCCAATTAAAACCATTTGCCAAATCAAGTAATTGGTGAGTTAAAACTCTCTCCAACATTTTTCTTTGTTCTTCTCTGTTATTATTTTTGTGTTTGTTTATAAATTTCATATTTCCACACTCTTGTTTTTCACCATTACTGATAATTTTTTTATATTCTCTAAAATTATCATCATTAAGTGCAAAATATGGAGATTTAAAATAATAATAATGTTTTAGTTCGTCTTTCATTTCTAAAGTAAAATCCTGTGCTCTTTCTATTGATTGAGCAGGGTAAATAGTGTTTCCTATCTGAATTTCCTGCAAACCAGAAAACGCTTCTTTTAATTTTTTTGTTCCTTCTTCAATTGCCACAATCAAAGGATCATCGGCTTCTAGCTTGTATTGAATTTTTGGATATTCAAATCTGTGTGAGCCGTCTTTTTTGTGATTATGAAAAAGAATTTCATGGCTAAAGTTATCAGCAAAAAAACCTCTAACCTTTTCAATGTCTTCAAAACTTAAACTATGATCTGTAAATATCTTTTTTTCTAAAACCTTAACTTTTTTACTTTGAGTTCCTTTTCTTTTATTTTTCATTTTTTATTTCTCCTTATTAGATATTTACCCTTATTACAATGGGTATTGATTGGTTGATTTTGGTTTAAACAACCATTTCTCAATTTAAACATTTTTTTGAATACACATTTTCTTAAACAACCATTTCTCATAAAAATTATTTAATTATAAAAAATTAAAAATTTAATTTACAAAGATGTAAATAAATGTAAGTTGGATATCAAAAAAAATACTGTTTCCCTCTGACACTTATAATCATATCATCACTGGAAAATAATGTCAAGGATTTTTTGGAAATAATTTACTTTTATTTTTTAAACCCTTTTTTTAACTCAACTATTAATAGATTAACATCATTTACATTTATTGTCAAGAGTTCTTAAATAAAATATTTTTTCAACTAACTTTTAATAATTTATTTTCTTTTAACATTTCATTTATTAATTGTTCCATCTTATTTTTCTTAAAATAACTAATTCTCAATAATGGAATGTTATTGTTAATGCAATAAGCAGTTTTAACTCTGTCCTTATATTTTCCGTATCTAAAAGATTTTTCAGTTTCATGAAAATAATTATTAGGATCAAAATGTTGTCTTCCATCATACTCAATCAAAAATAAAATTTTATTATTATTTATAACTGCAAAATCAAATCTAAGCTTATCCTTAACTGTTAAATCTTCAAATTCAAATTCATCTTTAAATTTAATACCATGTTTTTTTAAATATTTGGCTATTCTCTTTTCTTCTTTAGATCTGCTACATTTAGGGCATCTACGACCTTGCAAAAAATTATTAGGTGTAATTCTCCATTCATGACCACATTCTTTATGATGACAGGTTATCTTTTTATCAGCAGATATATACTTTTCTAAAAAAACATATTCTCCTTTTGTTAGATCTTTAACTTCTTTTTCAAACTCTTCAGGAGTTTTCTTTTTATTTCCTGCACATTTAGGGCATCTTGCATTTTTATAAAGAAAATCATTAGGTGTAATTTTCCATTCATGACCACATTCTTTGTGGCGGCAGGTTATTTTGGTTTGATAATTAACATATTGTTCTAAAAAAATATATTTTCCATTTCCCTCTTTATAAACTTTATCTTCAAATTCTTTTTGGCTCATTCTGTTGCCACCATTACACTTGGGACAACGAGTCCCTTGATTAAGAAAAGAGTTTGGTTGCACTCTCCATTTATGACCACAAGTTTTATGATGACACATAATTTTAGTTTTATTATTAACATATTTTTCTAAGAAAACATATTCATCTCCAACAAGTTCATATACTTCTTCTGTAAATTCTGCATCTGTTTTTCTTCTAGGCATTGTGTTCTCTCCTTTTATTATTTAGTTGGAAAATATTTCCTTCTGAGTATATTATATCAACTTTAAAGAAGAGAGTCAAAATTTTTACAATAAAAAAACCTCCAAATTAATGGAGGTTGTAATTACCAATTATTTAAAAGTTCTTTCATTTGCTTTTCGTTTTCCTTTTTTTCTAAAGTGGGTTTAAGCTTAATATTTACTTCTCTTTTTTTTAGTCTTTTATTTTTTACCATTTTCTTTTCGGCTATTTTCATAGCCTTTTTTAAACTCTTTAGTTTTTTGTCTTTCATTATTTACAAACTCCTCAATATTCATTTTGAAAAAATTAAAATGATATAATAAATTGAAGATTTTTTTATATCTTTTACTTTTAAATTGTTCATTTAATTTTTCTAATGAGTTATCTGAAACTAAAAATGTTAAACTTTCTTTTTTATTTCTTCTTTGACCAATTTTTAAAGTAAAAAATTCTTCAGCAGCTAAACTGTTAATTTCTATATTATCAATAATCAAAAGGTCTTTTTCTAACTTTTTTTCAATCTTTTTCATTATTTGATTGTTTTTCATCCAGGTAATATCCATAGCACTTGAAGATAAATCCTTAGCCTTATTTGCTTCTTTTTTACATATCTTTTTAGCTTTAGAATACTTTTCCATTGTTTCTTTAAAATTAAGATATTCAATATCTTCTGGAATGATTTTTCCTGTATCTAAGTGTAAATAGACAGAATTTAAAATTAAATCCTGTTTTTTAACATTATTCCCTTCTTCTAAAACCATAATAACACCTGAATTATTTTGAGAGATAATACATTTTTTATGAGTTCTATCTCCCTTGAAAAATTCTTTAGTCATCCACAAAGGTTGATCGTTTGGAAAAAGTAAATCTATTAAATGTTCATAGTTCATTTTTTTAAATTCTTCATTAGCGTTTATTCTTGGCATAATCATTACCCCCTTTTTAATAAATAATATCTTTGTTGTTGATTTTTACAGGTGTTTTGTTTATTAAGTTTATTTTGTTATCAATTGAATAACACTCTTCAGAAATCCCCTTTTCTTTATTGTTTTTATAGTCAACATCTTTATTAAACATTTTATCAAGTTCTTCTTGGTGTTGATAACAGTAAGGACACCTTGATCCTCTTAAAAAATTATTAGGTCTAACTTCCCATTCATGACCACAGTAATTATGACGACATAAAATTTTGGTGTGAGCATTGATGTATTTTTCTAAAAAAGTATATTCTAACGACACTTCTTCTTTAACTTCTTCAACAAATTCTGCATTTGTTCTTACTTTTGACATTTCAACTCTCTCCTTTTATAGTTTGGTTCTTGAAAAATAAGAACCGTGTTTGATTATCATTCCGTTATTTCCTAGTTTATTTAAAGATCTTCTTATTAAAAAATCTTTTTTATTTGAAGTAATTTTCAAGTTTATGTCTTTTTTAATATCATTAATTGTAAAAGGTTCTTTCTGGTTTAAAATAATATTAGTGATTTTATAATAATCACTATCTTTTATATTGTTAAAAGAGATACTTTTTACTTTAGTCAACATAATTATCACTTTCCTCTTTTTCTTTTAAAATTTTTCTCAAATATTGTTTTTCTTTTTTGTTTAAAATTTCTTTCATTTCTTCAAGTGCTTCTAGTGAAGCTTTTTTTCGTTCTTCTAAACTTTTTATAGGTAATTTCCCTTGTTTCTTTAATACTTTCTTTAATTTTGTCGGATAATTTTTCATTTTATTTCCACCCTTGACTATTTAAAAGTTCTTTTAAAACAGATCGTTTCTTTGGGGTTAATTTTTTTTCTTCAATGTTATAATTTAAATTATGATCCCTTAATAACTGAATAAACTCATAATGATTAATATCTAAAAGTGTTTTAATGTGGGTTTCAGATATTTCCCCTTCAGAATAGGCAACTAATAATTTATCTACATTATATTCCATTATTAACTCCTTTCTATTTTTCAACAACTATACTGTCAAATATCAAATCATGCCAGGTTTGATTGTTATCATCAATAATAGCCCACATAAAACCTATAGCAAAAAACGAACCTGAAATATATTTACCGAATGTTTCTCTTAAAAACATTTTAATAAAAGAAAAGGTTTCATAGTTCTTTTTATTGATAACTTCAAGTTTTAAAATCTTTTTACCAATAGTCTGTCCATTGATCATAAAATAAAAATTAAGACCAGTAATTACAATGAAGTATAATAAACCTAGTTGATAAATAGGATTATATAAAAAACTTCCCAACAACAAACCTAACATTCTTTCGGGATGAAAGAAAAAATCTGGGTTGTGTAATTTTGTAAAAATATTAAAATAAAAAACAAAAAAGATAAAAAATATAATTGGCACTTTAAATAAATAATCAACAAAATGAGCAGAAAACCTTTTTAACAGTATCTTATCCTTTTCTTGCATTTTTCACTCTCCCTATTTATTATATATTAATTGTATCATATTTATGTATTATTGGCAAGATTTTACAATATAGCAATAAAAATATTTAATAGGTTTTAAATGGGTATATTGGCGATTTTAAGAGGGTAATATTAATCCAACTATAAACTTATATACAATTAAATAAAACCTCTATCTGCAAAGTTTTGAGCTTCTGACACGAAAATAAGATTAATGATATAAAAAAGACTGGCAATTAAGCCAGTCTGATATTAATTATCTATATTAAATTAAAACCTTCTTGCAACTCCAAGTGAAGGAAGCACATATTTATCATTAAAGTTTGTCATAGCCATAATGCCTGCACTAACACTCCAATGAGAACCATCATCTTCCATTGCAAAAACAAAATCAGTTCCAACTTCTGCATAAGGTGCAATTATTGCGACTGTTCCAGCTTCCCAATAACCATTAAATCCTTCTTCTAATCCTGGAGTAAAATAGTTTCTATATGTGTATCCTAAACCCCAATTGATACCTTTAATAGCTTTAACCTTTCCTTCTTTATTATACTTAAAAGATCCAAAGGCTGGTTTTGCAAGCCCAACACTAGAAGTAATTTCTTTTTGAGCTTCTTGTTGTTCTGGAGCTTTTAAGAGTTGATCTTTTGTAACATTATTGTCGGCAGCTAAAATAGAACCTGAGCTAATAATTAATAAAACTAAACTTAATGCTAAAATACTAATAATTCTTTTTTTCACACTTATCCTCCTAATTATTATAATGTAGGAATAATCATATAATATTTTACATATTTTGTCAATACATAATAAAAAAAAGACTGGCATTTAAGCCAGTCCAATAATTTTACCATTTTTTATTAAATCCGTGAGCATAGATCCAGTGTAAATAATAGTGTAATTCTTTTAAATGGGTTTTGTTTATAGGATTAAATTGTTCTCCTCTATATCTAATGAAATAAGAACCAATATATTGGTTGGCTTCTTCATAATAAGGAATATTTAATCTGCAAATCATATCTGTTATATTATCTTCTAAAGTGTTTCCTACTCTTCCTCTTATCATTTTAATTGTTTTAATAACTTTATGGATTTCAAATTTATTTACATTTTTTTGTAAAGGGTAAGCTTTTCTTAAACCAGGAGGATAACTTTCTTCCAGGTCGTATTTTAAACGACAGTCAGATAAATTACTATGAATAAGCTTAACTTCTCTAATGGATTCAAATTGTCGAGTTATTGTGTTAATAAAAGTTTCTTTTGGTATAATTTTTTCATTATAAACTACAAGTATTTTGCCTTTTAATTCTCCATTTTCCTGGTCTCTTTCTATTGAAGCATCGCACTTATCGCAACTAAATTTCTCAAAAGGTTTTCTCATTATCCTATTATATTCTTCATGATCTTTTTGTATTTTTTCAATTGTTTTTTGGGGCATTAGCTTTCTCTCCTTTTATTTGAGTTTTTTTAATATATTTTAAACAGCTATTTTATTTAAAGCATTTTCTAGGTAGTTGTGAAAAGGGGTTTTAGCTAACATTAAATACATTTCTCTCTCTTTATCAATCTCTTGATCAAAGGAAAAACCTTGTCTAGAGAAATATTTTTCAAAAACTATATCAATATCTTTTTTATTAATGTCTCTATTGTTCCAACCACATTCTTCTCGACCAATATACATAACGGTTTTTAAAAGCATAATTTCTTCCATATTTAACGAAAGAATATAATCTTTTAGTTCGATATAAGATTCCATTGTTTTAGAAATATTTCTTTTATAATTTACAATTTCTTCAATATTAAAATCATCATAATCAGTTTCTTTTTTTACAGTCCTGTCTTCTTCTCTATACTTTCTTGTCAGATCAACAATTTTTTTAATTTTTGGTTTCAGTTCTGAATATTTTTTTGAATACATAATTTATCTCTCCTTTTTAAATTTATATTATATTTAAAACCTCTTTTAAAATTCTTGATAAAAATATTTAAGAGTATCTATTAAGTCCTGGTCATCATATTCATCTTTCATCCATTCATATAATTCCACATTGCTAATTTCTTCATATTTTTTCTTAAAGAAATTATAATGTGTGTCAAAATCTATTTCATCAGCAGGAGTTTCAATTAAATCATTAATTTTATCACTATAAGCTAAAGGAAATTTAATTGTTTTAGTTTTTAATAATTCCTCTAATATTAAAACTTCCATCGTTGAATCAATTACTTTTTTCTTATAACTATCATTTTGCATAAAAACTGAATCTGGTGAAGCTAATTCCACAATATCTGTATATGTGTCTTTAAAATGGGTATTTCGAACAATAAATTTAAAACGATTAAGATATAAATAGTTTGTTTTAGAGTGTTTGTAAATAAGTCCTTTGCCACTATGATTGATAGCAAAAAGTGTTTCTAAAACTCTAAAGCCACCAAAATTAACTAATTCATGCAAATAATATTGAAGTGTAATAAAATGAATATAATTAGTTTTACCTTCTTTTATTACAGAGAATACTTTTTCTTTTTCAATATTTTGTAATTGTTTATCGTTGGCTGGAAGATAAAGAACGATAAAATGTTCTTCATTTATATTGCCTTCAATTCCATAAAGTTTTTCTCCATTTCGGTAAATTAAAAGAATGGTGTCTTTTTCATCTAAATAATGAGCTTTTAAATTATTTTTAATGTTATCTTCATTATAAGTTTCTAGTGTGTTAAGAGTTTTAAGTGTTTTTAGTTTCATTTTAAGTCCTCCTATTAAATTTTACTTATTATTTAATAATGATAGTTTTTTATCTGTATTTACATAATAAATTGTTGGGTTTAATTCACTCTGTTTAAAATCAAACCATTTTAAAAACTTAATCATATTTTCTTTTTCTTTTTTAAATACTCCTTCATCATATTCTTGATCATTATCATAATCATAGGGTTCTGGAAAAACTGTAATTAAAGAAGCTTTACGAGACAATACCTTATATAATATTGCAAAACTATAAGCTCCAATGCCTTTATTTCTATATTCTTTATTAAGGTACATTCTATTAATATAAATAAAATTTGGATTTATTAAATCTTCTGGTAATTCAAGGTTTTCGTCAACAAATGGATTAACAGCATTTACAAGTTCCCCACTTTCTTCCTCTGCTGCTCTAAATATATTATTCTGGCTTTTATCAAAATTATTTTTATTAATAAGGGTAAAAGCATATCTTCCTATTTTCTTCTTTTCTTTATTTAATATTATATCAACTTTTGTATAAATAGGTCTTCCTTTGCTGAAATTTTTATGACAAAAACTTGTATGAAAATTTAAGATAATATTTTCTGGATCGATATTGTTTTCTTTTAATTTTTCTTTAAAAATTTTCATTTTTAATCTCCTTTATGTTTGATATTTATGTTAAAAATGTCAGATTTATATATTATATGTAAATTGTAGCACAAAAAAGGGTTTTATTCAATATTGATTGTTTAGTATTTTAAATTAGTTTCTTTTATGTTTTTGTGATAAAATTAAACCATTATAAAAAAGGAGAAGAGGAATATGAAAAAAAATTCTGTAAAAAATGAGTATTTTGATTTATTAACAGAAAACGATCTATATTTCTACATTATAGAATTGTTAGAAGCAGGAACATTAAATTCTTTAGTTGAACTAGTTGATTTAATAATTTATACAAATCAGCAAAATATTAATGTTGATATTTTAAAACAAGCGTTTTTAGAATTTATAACAGACAATGATTATCTCAATCTACTTCCCTTTACACATATTCAGGGGTCTAATACTTTGTCTTTATTTGTTGCCAGATATATCGTAATGGTTTTATTTTCTCCTGCTATTGAAGGAAGAAATGATAAAAAGGATGCTGACACAGCTTACCATATTTTATTAAATGATGTTAAAAACTATAAAGAAACAGATAAAAAACCACTAAGCCACAAAACAATTAAAGGTTTAGTAAGTGTTTATGAGAACTTCGATAAAAAAAGAAAAATTTCATATAATCAATATGATCAACCTCTAACAATCTTTACTATTGATTTTGAAAGTGATTTAGGAAATTCGGTCTATCATCCTGCATCTAACCTTATTCTTCTAAACACTATCCCCTTTGAAAAACAAGCAAAAGTAGGTAGTGCTGAATATATATTTATACATGAACTAGGTCATGCATTACAATGCAAAATTACAGAAAATGATTTCAAAGTACCTCAATCTTTTAAAAGCAAGGTTGTAAAATATATTTTTCCAGAAGCTCCAGATGAAGTTTTGCCTGAAATTTTTGCTGATTGTTTTTCTATTGCCTTAATGAATGGAACTAAATATGAGGACAAAAATCTTTTTATTAAATCTTTTGGCAATGTACGAGTTGAAATGATAGAAACTTATTTTAAGAAATTGATTGAAAAAATTTAAAAGATGTTTTAAATAGAAAAAACCACAACCGTTAAAAGTTGTGGTTTTTTGTTGCTTAAATTTATATTAAATTTATCAAATACTATTTAAAATCTCATACCTGCACTAATTTGGAATGTAGAATATTCAAATTCTGCTGTTTCTGTCAGACTGTCAGAATCCTCTTTTCCATTGTTGACAGAATAAAGACCTTCAATAACATATTGATCGTCTTCTCCAAAAGTCATACCTGTACCTAATCCATAATATAACCCACCACTTATCTCGCTGGTTTCAGGCTTTGGATCTAAACTAAATATTCCATATCCTAATTTACCAACCAGATATACTGGAGTATTATTAATATCATACTGGGTTAAACCATAAATGTTTGTAAAGTTAAACTTCTCATTAGAATCTTCTACATCAAAACCTCTATCGACTTGATAGTTGATTCCTGCCCCCATAGTCCATTGAGTTTCTTTTAATGGAAGTTTATATTCTGTAGTTAAGGAAATACCTGTTTTAACATCTTCTTCACCAGATAATGCTCCTAAAGAAGCTTTACTATTACCTAAAGGCTCAACACCTAATCTTGTTTCAAAATAACCATTTTGACCTTTTTTGTTTTCAGTATCTTTTGTTTCTCCCTTTTCATTTTTCATGATTGCTAAATAATTTTCTTCAATATTTCTAGTATCGGTCTTTAAGTCATTTGCTTCTTGATAACTCTTAATTGCTTTTCTTGTTAAGGGACCATATAAGCCATCAATTGTTCCTGTGTAGTGATCTTCTTCCTTTAATACTTTTTGGACTTCTGTTAATTGTTCTTTAGACATTCCAGCAGCGAAAACTGAAGTTGTGGTTAAAGTTAATAAAACCATAGCTATCAATAAAACTGTTAAAAATTTATTTTTCACATTATTCCTCCTAAGTTTTTATTGTTGGTTATATTTTATAATATTTTACATTATTTGTCAATAAAATAAAGAATTAAAATTATACAAAAGAAAAAGACCACCATCACTGGTGATCTCTAATATGACTTTTGTTATAATATTTCTTTCATAGCTAAATATTTTCTTCCAAATTTGATATTATTGGTTGTTATCAAACCAACTATATCTACTTTTCCACTTTTATTTTCTTTTATTGCATATGAAATAATTTTGGGACCATTTTTATTATCTTTATATTTATGATAAAAAGACATTGCTTCTTTTTTATTATCAAAAAAATCAATTATCTGTAACATTTGCTGTCCTTCTAATCTCCAAAGATCTATTTCTTCAATCTCCTCTCTTTCTACTAAATAGTCTGTATAGAAATTAATTCGATTTTCATAAACTTTAAAAAAGATTTGTTTATCTCCATAAACTTCAAAATCAAATGGTTTTACAAGATTTCTTTTTGTATAATGACACATATAAAAAATATCATATACATTATTGCCAGGTAATTTTCTATAACCACATCTTGAATATAGATTAACTAAATCTTTTTTTGCCTGAAAACTATCTATATTTTCTCTTAATGGGTATATTGAAAACACAATAAAATCAGTTTTATAGAGAAAATGTTCGATAATTTCTGGCAAAACACTCATAATCTCCGTACCAAAACCTCTTCCTCGATATTCCCTATCAATTATGATTCGACTTAAATAAAAAAGATTATTGATATCTTCTTTAACTATCTCTTTATTTAAAAAGTTTTCACTTCTTGGGCTTATAAGTCTTTTAGTTAATTGGTCAATCTCTTTTTTCATATATTCTTTTGAAATGTAAAAATTATCTTTTAAGGTTTTTTTGTTTTCTTTAGGTTCTTTATTTTTTTCTAAATTAATATATCGACCATCAATTAGTCCAATTTCTTCATCATTATAAAAAATATTAACCATAAAGTCTTTGTTCACAGGCATATTGTCATTATATTGTTGATTTTTTAAAACTATTTTATCATTAACTTTAAATTCTTTCATTTTTATTCTCCTTTTTGTTTAATATTTTAATTAAATGTCAAATTTTTATATTATATATATATTATAGCATTAAAGTTAAGAATTATCAATTAGCTCATAATATAAACCCCGTACCTAATTAAAAATACGGGGTTTCAAATACTACCTTCTGTTTCTAAAACTACCTCTTCTATTATACATAGGACATTCTTCTCGTTGCATTGATCCTCTCTCTAATTCATCTCTAAAATTTTCTTTTCTCAACTGAACCTGTCTTTTTACTCTACTACCATCTTCTATTCTTTCAGCTCTGTTTTCTTCCCGTCTTTCTTCTCTTTCGGCTATAAGTTCATTGTATTCAGCTTCAGTAATTAAACCCTGTTCTAAGGCTAACTCTAAACCCTGACCTTTTTGAGCAGGTCTTTCGTTATGATAACCCCTTGCTCCAACTACACCTGAAAACCCAACAGAAATTAACATTAAAGCAACTAAACTTAAAACAATCATTTTTCTTTTTAACACTTTAAATTCCTCCTTATTATTGTATATTTATATAATACAATACAATTATGAAGGAATTATGAATTTTTGGGAAAAAATTGAAATAAATTTAGGTTTTATGTAAAAAACCCGTACCTGGTTAAAGATACGGGGTGATTAATTCGGTTGGCGATATGCTTTGAGCATATACCTCTAGTCTTATTCGGTTGATGTGGAAAATTAATTCCAATCTCTAATTACATATTATTATATTTATTAATTTTGATCAAGGTTTTTGTTTCTAAACCTGTGTTTCTTTCTATATCTATACGAAGTATAAACATCAATGCTTAAATATACTATAAGAGCAGCTGAGACTGTTTTAATCGAACCTAAAGCCCCTCCGAGAGCTATAGTGAATATTAAAATCCAGCCTATAATTGTTTGGAGGATGTTGGTTGTTTTTGGGGTTGGGTTCATTGGGGTTCTCGTTTTTTAGTTTTGAAAGAGGTTTTGAATTATTAAAAAGTTAAATCTTTTTTAAAACTATCATGATCTTTAATTTTTCCAACAAAACGCTTTTTAGTTTTTTCTTCATCATCAATTAACTTTAACCCATCTTTTTCCTTTACAAATTTTTTTAAATCATTAAATACTTCTTTGTTGGCATACTTGATTTTAGTGTGCATAGTATATCTATCCCTCCTTCTTTAAATCTTAATTAAAACAATTAAAAAATTATATATAAATACTATGAATAATAAAAATAAAGAATTTAGTTTTATTTTAGTTTTTAATTCTTCAACTTCTTTAATTATCTCATAATTGTGATCATTGTCTTCAATAAATTCTTCAAGAATATTACTATAAAAAAATTCCTCTTCATTTTTGTAATCTTTTTCAATAGACGAACAACTTTTAATATACCAATACTCATGACTTTTCCAGCTTTTATAATACAAAATCAATGTTTTCAGAAAAAAATATGAAAATAATATAAAAAAGAATATTGAAAGATTTAATTGGGATTTATTTTTAATATTAAAGTTAAATAAATGATTAATATTTAAAGCTAATAATATTAATGCTGCAAAATGTAACAATAATTTATTTTGTATTTCATTATATTCATCTTTTTGATTGTTATAAATTTCTTTATATAAATCTAACCTATTAATATCTTTCATTTACAAAACCACCTTATCATAATCCAATATCGTTTTACTCTTATTAAACATTACGGGAGTTAAAAACTTTGAACTTCCTTTTCTTTCTTTTTTTCTTTTTATATAATTTTTTCTATTTCCATATCTTTCTATAATTATTAAATCTTCAATATCTTTATTCCATCCTTTTTCATAAAACCTATTTAACATTTCTTCTGATTGATAAATTGAAAATTGTTTTTCTGGTTTGTAATAAAAACGAGCTTCTTCAAAATATGGAATATTTAATCGCAATATAATACTTATAAGCTTATTAGAAATTTCTTTAGTTTTACATTGATTTCTTATTATTTGGTAGGCATCTTTTATTTCTTGATGGTTTAATTTAAAAATTAAATCTTTTATTGGATATTGAATAAGATTAATAAAATTATTATTTGATAATTGATAATGATCAAATATTGGAGCATTAAATTTATTATTTTCAATAAAAACTTCTTTAACGGTCATTTCTTTTTCGTTGAAAAGTTTGTAAAAATCAAAATAATTAATTGATTTGTGTTCAATGTTAATATTTCTGATTTTTATTTTTAGACTACAACTTGAAATATTTGAATATTTCCCCGTTTTATCACTATAAAGTTTGCTAAAAGGTTTATCAAAGGGATAATTTTTAATTTTATGTTTTTTGTGAAGTTTTTCTATTTCGCTCATTACTATCTCCTCCTGACAACATCATACCACAAAAAAACTTAATTGACAAATATTACCAATGATGATATTATTAAAACAATAGGTTAAAATATATTTTTTAACCTACCATTACCAAATTTTAACATTTTAATAAAATCATAGGAGGTAAATTATTTTGAACAAAACAGAAAAATTCATCCTACAAAAACTAGGAAAAGACAGTTTAGAAGAACTAGAGCAGCAAGATTATATCGGATTGATCAGACAGTTAAATAAATACGGTCTTCGGTTTGAAGAACAGCCAGAGGAAGTTGAAGAAAAATTAAAGGACTTCTATCCTGTTCTTACTGATTATAATAGAAAAACTAAAACAATTAATTTAGCTGGAGAAGAAAAAGAAGTTAAAGAGATTAAAGATATTATTAATGATGAAAAAGGAAAAATGAATTATATTATTGAGGGAGATAATCTTCATGGGTTGAAGGCTATTGAGAAGATATATGAAGAAAAGTGTCAAATTTTAATTGCTGATCCCCCATATAATACTGGGAATGGTTTTCAATATAACGATAAAATTGTTGGTAGTGATGATGATTATAGACATTCAAAGTGGTTATCTTTTATGAAAAAGAGATTGAAAGTTATTCATGGGTTATTATCTAAAGATGGAATTGCTTTTATTCACATAGATAATAATGAACAATCACAATTAAAATTATTAATGGATGAAGTTTTTGGAGAAAAAAATTTCATTACAATGTTTGATTGGATATCTAGTACCAGCAAAGGAAATGATTCAAAATTTATAGCAAATCAAAATGAATACATTCTATGTTATTGTAAAAATAAAGATCATGTTTCTTTCAAGCAAAAAGAAGTTAAAAAGGAATTTAAATATACAGATGAATATTCTTCTTACAGAGGAAAGTACAATTTAAATAAATTAGATCGTGGTTCACTAAGATATGCTGAAAGTTTAGATTATTCTATTGTTAATGATAAAGGAGAAAAAATATATCCAGGACCTTCTTCAAAATCAATAAAAGAAAAAAGAAAAGATCATAAAAAAAGAATTAATGGTAATCATACTGATAGAGACTGGTGCTGGCGTTGGAGCAAGTCAAAAGTACAATGGGGGTTAAAAAAAGATTTTATCGTTTTTAAAAATGAAAATGTTTATTATAAAGAATATGAGTTGGTTGATAATACTAATAGTCTAGTCAATAAAACAAATCCCTATAAAAATATTATTGACTTTGTAAAAACTAGCACTGGTAATCAAGAAATTATCAATATTTTCAATGAAAGAATTTTTGATTATCCTAAACCAGTAAAATTAATTAAATATTTAATTAAGCTACATCCTAATCCAAACGCTAAAATAATTGATCCTTTTGCAGGTTCAGGGACAACAGGTCATGCTGTTCTTGATTTAAATAAAGAAGATGGTGGAAACAGAAACTTCATCCTTATGACCAATAACGAAAACACATCATTAAACAAAAAATATCTTATCTGGGATTATCTTGTAGAAAATAATATTATTAAAGATTACTCTAAAACCAAGTTTACTTCTACTGGAAAAAGGTATCAATATTACAAAAACCATATCAATAAAAACTTTCCACTTAATATTGACAAGTATTATAATATAGAAATAAAAAAAGAACACCAGGAAAATAAAAAACTGCAAAAATTTATTGAAACAGATAAATTTAAAACATTCTTAGAAAACCTAAAACTCTATATTGCAGATAATGGTATTTGTCAAAATGTAACCTATCCTCGCATGAGAAAGGTTATTGAGGGTTATACTGACAGCAAAGGAAATAAGGTTGAAGGTTTAGGAGGAAATTTAAGTTATCTGAAAACTGATTTTGTTCCTAAATACAAAGAATTAGACAAACGAGAATTGGCTTTATCTAATAAAATCTATAATTTAATAAAAATGTCTGAAGAAGCTCATATTGAGATTAATGTAGAAGAAGATTTTTATAAACTATATAAAAGTGAGGTTAAAGAAAATAAAATAGTAGCTTTTTATAATAGAGTTTTAGATTATAATGAACTAAAAACTATCCAGAATAAAATGGAAGAATTTAAGGATTATAAAAAAATAGTTTATATTAGAAATGGTATTGATTTTGAAGATAAACTGATTAGTGAGTTACAAGAAAAAGGTTATATTTTTAAAGAAATTCCTGAAGAATTAATGTATTTATAAGTATATATTTTTTTAACTGTTAATTTCCAAAATTTTACTATAAAAGGAGATATTTAAATTGAATTATAAAAAAGAATTTAAGGAAGCTGTCTTGCCCTGTATTAAAAGGAAGGCAGCTAAAGTTAAACTAACTAAAAAAGAACAGAAAACAATCTACAAAACAGTTTTAAAAATTATTAAAGCTAAAGATAATGAAAAAGGTTATAGTTATGACAATAAGAAAATGAAAACTCGTTTTTATACTGGTCTTGCAGGCGAAATGGCTGTTCAGAAACTAATTGAAAAGAAATTTATTGATTTATCAGTTGGACATTCTAATTATTATAATCACGCTGATTTAAAAAATATTGGAATTAATGTTGGAGTAAAGTCTATTAGAGCTGGTAATTTTCCCGTAATTCATAAGAAAGCAAAACGACCTGAAATAATCTGTATAGTTAATAGTTTAGATACAGTATATGTTTTGGGTTTAGCAACAAAAGAGGTTTTAAATAAATACCAGGATGATAAATACATTTTATCTCCTTATTTACGAAAGAAAGGCACGAAAACTTGTTTTTATGGGTTTGATTATTTGAAAGAAATAAAAAATTATCGTGATTTAAAAAAGTTCGCATAAACCGAAAGGAGAATTAATTTGAAATTGAAAACATTTGATTTTCAAAAAAGAGCTATCAAAGAGCTTTTTAATTATTTAAAGTTTAATATCCAAAATAACAAACAGGAACAAACTTTTTTATTACAAGCTCCTACTGGTTCTGGAAAAACAATTATTATGTCTCAATTTGTTAATAATTTAAAAGAAAACTTAAGAGAAGATGGTTTAAATAAAGACTTTTCATATATTTGGTTGTCTATTGGTGATGGGGGATTAGAAGCTCAAAGCCAGGACAAATTTAACAAGTATGCTTCCTCTATAAAAACATTGTCTTTTGAGGATTTAATTAACAATAAAGAATTAAATAAAAATGAAATTGCTTTTATTAATTGGGAAAAAATTGTAAACAAATCCAATAAACACGGTATCGAAAGTGAAGGAGATAAAACAAATATAAAAGATGTTTTATTTAATACTCAAGTTCCTATTATTTTAATGATTGATGAAAGCCACCGTAGTTCACACACCAAAAAAGCTGAAAAAATTAAATCCTTTGTCTCTCCTTTTTTAACAGTTAATATGACAGCAACTCCACTTAAAAATATGGATTATGATTATAGAGTTGAAATTTCTGAAAAAGAGGTTGCTGAGGTTGGTGTAATTAAAAAAGAAACACTTGTTAATCCCATTAGGGAAAGTAAAGAAAAAAAATATGGGGTTAGAAAAACATTGTTGGAGGAAGCAATTTATAAAAGACGAGAATTGAAGGAACTTTATGAAGATCAGGGTTCTAATGTTAATCCACTATGTATTATTCAGCTTGAAAATAATAATAAAAAACTAAAAGAAGATATTATTGATATATTAAACCTTAACGGAATTTCAACAGTTAATAATAGACTTGCTATTTGGTTAAGTAATGAAAAAGTTAATAAAGAAAATTTAGAAGAGCTTGACAATAAAGTTGATTTTTTAATCTTTAAACAAGCTGTTGCTACTGGTTGGGATTGTCCCCGTTCTCAAATATTGGTTAAGTTTAGAACTACCAAATCAGAAAGTTTTGAAAAACAGGTTATTGGTCGAATTTTTAGGATGCCAGAACTTAAATTTTATCCTTATGAAGCATTAAACAAAGCTTACATTTATACTGATGATAATGAATTTTTAATTAAAGCTCAAGATACAGAATTTAAAGTAAAAGAAACCATTGAAAGTAAATTAAATTATCCTAAAGCATTAGATGTAAAAATACCTTCTGAAAAAGTAATAAAAGAAAAGGTAAGGCATGATCAAGATAGTTTAACTTCAATATTAATAGAAAAATTAAAAAATAAATATAAGGGTATTGACTTAATGTGGATGGCTACTGCTTATAATAAAAAACAACTTGAAGATAGTTCTTTAATTGATTTTAATTTAGGAGAAGATATTAATACTGAAGTTGTTTCGGGAGGTTTTGATTCAGTCGATCAAGATGAAACCCTTGATTATTCTGAAAAAAGAAATGATTTAGCCTTATCTTCTGATAATATTTATTATAATTATTTAAATATGTTAAAAGAAGTAGATCAAAATGCTAAAAGTTCAATAAAGCTTTTATATGAAAATCAATATTGTAAAAACTATTTAGACTTAGATCCAAATAATATAGAAGATTTGGAGAAAATAAAGAAAATGTATATTTTAAATCATAAAAAATATTTTAAACCATTATTTACAGAAATCATAAAAGAATACAAAAATAAATACAAGAGGAATCAAAAAGTATTCAAAACCACTTTTGAATTTCCAGCTAAAGAAAAATATGATAAAGATAATAAAACAATAGAAGAACCAGAAAAATATCTTTATGATAAGTATATTTATAATAAAAACAATATGTATAAAACTGAAACTTCTTTTGAAAAGTTTTTAGGAGAAAATGAAAAAGTTATTTGGTGGTATAAAAACAAAGATCAAGCTGAAGAAGCCTTTAGTATTGTTTATGAATTAAAGGAAGTTAAATTTAACCACTATCCAGATTATATTATTAAAACCGATAAGGGGATTGGAATCTTTGAAGTAAAACACGAAGATGACGATAGTTTAGCTTCTAAAGAAAAAGCAATAGCCCTCAAAAACTATATAAAAGCAAATATAGAAGTTTTTTACACCAATAACCACTTACACCTTTTTGGTGGACAAGTCCGAGAATTAGCTGATACTGGCTCGTGGAAGGTTTTTGTGGGTGATGAAGAAAGTTTTAGTGAAGAAATAACTGAAGAATGTTGGAAAGGCATTGAGACAATTTTATAGGTATAAAAATAGCCAGGCAAATTAATGCCTGGCTTAATTTTTTTATATTAAATTTTAAAATCCTTCTTTTATTAATGGATATATGATTTTAACATTATTTTGTAGAAAACAATATTGTAGAAGATTATGAGTTTCAATCCTTCTTATAGTGGATATATGTTTTTAACAACAGAAAAGAAAAACTTCGAAGAAATAAGCAAAATTTGTTTCAATCCTTCTTATAGTGGATATATGTTTTTAACTTTAATAACCTCCAGGAGCTCGGGAGACCAGAATTGTTTCAATCCTTCTTATAGTGGATGTATGTTTTTAACAAGAGGATCAAGAAAAAGGTACTAAAGTTCAATCTCGTTTCAATCCTTCTTATAGTGGATGTATGTTTTTAACCCGTCATCTTAACTAATCCTTTATATGTCAACCTTTATAGCTGTTTGTTTATCAAATAAGAAAACGCTTTCATACTTTATTCCTCTACGGAAATTAGCTCCTATCACCACTTTGCCGCAACTTTGACCATCCTGACCAAGTTAATGTAATAGGAAGATTGGCATATTACATTTTTTACCACCAATAATTTCCCTTCAGAATTTAATTTGTTTTTAACTTCTACTTATATATTATCACAATTTACAATATTTGTCAATAAAATATGTAAAAACCAGAGAAATTAATCTCTGGCTAAAAATAGTTTTAACCAAAATCAAGTGTTTGGAAAAAACTAAGATAAAAAGGGCAATGATCTTTAAGCATTTCATCTTCAATTTCCTCTACTAACCTATCCAATGTAGTATCTAAAATTACAAATGTGATATATCCTTTTTTATTATAAGCAGCTCTCTTTTTTCCTATATCATATGTGAAAGCGTGTTGTTTGGTTATATTATCAAGGTTTTTAACATTATCTACTATTAAAAAGTCGCTATGCAGTTTATCATTTATTTTCTGGTAATAATCATGGGATTTTTTTATTTCCCTATTTTCTTCTTCACGCATTGATCCTGGATATGAATGTTTATCCATGAAATCATAAAACTCATCTTCAGCTTTTTTGTATTGTTCCATATCATTATTAAAATTTATATATTCAATGTCTTTTAAATATTCATCTTCTTGTTTGATTGCCATTGTCATATCATAAATAAAAGCTCTCTTTTCTTTAGTGTTCTTTCCAGTCAACAATAAATTAGAATTACTAAAATATTTTAAGATTTTATTGGTTTTAAAAAATACCTTGTCTTTTTGCAAATAATTATTAAACCATGTTGGTAAATTTGTCATTTTATCTCTCCTTTTTTTCATATATTTATTAGTTATAGTAATATTTTAACATATTATATTTATTTTACCAAATTTTTATTAATCTAAAAACTAGACTTAACATATATATTGTTTAAAAACTGTTTTGTTTTTCTATCTTATATAATGTTAACAGCATAATATTTAGACTTGTAAAAACCAAATAACCTAAATGAAAAACTGAAAAGACAAATAAGAAATAAATTAATGGGGTATATTGAATAAAAAATAGGTTAATTAAAATTATTAAAAATAAATCATAAAACAATCCATAACCAATATTATAAATGAAAAATTTATACTTATTGTCCTTTTTAATTTTATCTTCTTCTTTTAATTTGTTTTTAAAACCTTTATCGTTTAATGAATAAACCCCCATTAAAAATATTAAAAAACTAAAACTAATATATAAAAACACATATTGAACATTTATTCCTAACACAAAAAGATCTGTATTTTTCAAGAAGAAAAGACCAAATAAAGCTGGTAGAATAAATGCAAACCAAATATCTTTCATTTTAAAATAACTAAAATAATCAAAAATTTTAAACCCTGTATTCATCGACATTCTCCTTTGTATTTAATATTTATTTGAGTTAATTATAGCATCATTGACATTTATTGTCAATTATTTTCTAATATTTTAATGTATGGTAACAAAAAACCAGGAAAATTAATCCCTGGTTAGTTTTTTACTCATCCATTTCTTTGGCTCTTTTTAGTTTATTTATCATCACCGTGTAGTAAAAAGAATTTCTGAAATTTTGCAATTCCATAGGTTGAGTTTCATATATAGTCATTTCAGGTGTTAAATCATTAATAACTATCTTTTTTTCAACCTCGACTGATGATATTTCATATCTTTTTTTACCAGCTTCCATTAAAACAATTTTAAAACCATTAGTTTTTGCTTTTTTTATTAAATTATCAATTTCTTCAAATTGTTTTTGATTTCTTTTATCGTGATTTACATGAATAATCAAAAGGTTATAATATCCTTTAATTTCTTTCATGAAGTATTTGGCTAAATCATTATCAATTATTTCAGAAAGCACCTCTTCAGATTTTCTTTTAATTTCCTTGCTTTGTTTGATAAAATAGTCTAATTGTTTTTTTATCTTTTCATATTGGTTTTCATATTGATTTGAAAAACCAATTTTAGGTAATTGAAAAGAAAGTAGGTTTTCAATCTCTTCAAATGGATCATATATTAAGATATTGTCTGCTTTTTTAAATAAATTAAACACATCTTCAGAGTTCCAATTATTATTTTTTGGCTTGCTGAAGCTAACCCCAATCTCTTCTAAGTCATAATTTATAGAATTATTAATAACTTTATCGTTTTTTCTAGACATTAAATCCTTAAATTCTTCAAAATTGGTAATATTAAAATGGCTTCTCATTAAACCATACAAAACTCCTCTTGAAACATTTGCTGCTTTAACAATTTCAACTGTTGATATGTTTTTAATATTGTTTTTATTTGAAAGTAAGCACTTTGCAACCCTATTTTGGTCTTTTGTATAACTACTGCTTTTTGAAATGTTTTTGAGTTTTTCAATAGCAGTATGTCTAGTGGTTGGCAAATTTATTTTTTCAATTTTATTTAATTCTCTTTGAAGTTCTTTCGTTCCTTTTAACCCAATTTCTTGACTAAAGCGAACAATCGTGCTTTGACTTACTCCTGAGTTTTCAGCTAAAGAACGCATATTGTTATATAACGCTACTTCTCGTGTATTATTTAAAACATAATCAGCAGTTATCTTAAAAGATCTACTTAAATCATCATAATTCTCTTTTATTGTTGTAATAATGTTTTTATCTTTATTCATTTTAACCACTCCTATTTTAGTTTAATTTAACATCCCTCTCATCGCTAATTCTCTATTAATTCTGTTTTGTAAATCCTCATATTTTTCATATTCCAAGTAAGTTTTCAAAAACTTAATAATTGATTTCTTAGATATTCCAAGGTTACAAGAGAATTTATAGAAAGTTATTTTAGGTATTCTTTTATAGTTTCTTATAATCCCTTCGGCTATTTCTTTTTCAGTGAAACTTAAACTTTCATTTTTTATTTTATGAAAAATCTTGTGTAAAATATGAGTATAGTAAATATCTCCTTTCATTTTTTCAGCTAATTTAGTTATTTTCTTGTTAAATATTTTATATTCCATATTAAGATCTGATAGAAAAAAACCTTTAAGAACAGAATATCCAACTCCTGAATTTCTAGCTAATGTTGTTTTTTTCATTCCTGCAACTTTTTCAGGGTTTTCTATAATATAGTCAGCAATTCTTGCTCGTGCTTTGCTAATTTTATTTTCATTTTTAAGTATTCGTATTTCATCTAAAATATTATTTTCCATTTTTATCACTCCTGTTTTAATTATGTTTTAAGATACTTTTTTCTTTTTCTTATTATAAACTAAATCTGTATTTTGGTACATAAAATAACCCCACTCTGAATATTTAGTGTCTGGAGTTAGTTTGTAGCTACATCGTGTAAATAACTGATATAACTTTTTGGTTTTAGTTTTTGAATTTAAAATTCTTTCTTTTGTTAGGTTTTCATTCATCTCAAATGGGACAAGATCAACTGCAACAGCTCCTACTTCTCCTACTTCGATTTCCATAAGTTTAGCAAGATTATAGATTATTCGAGAAGCTATTTTTTTACCTCTATATTTGGGGAGAATATAGAGTCTCTCTAATAAAAGAAGGTTTTCTCTTTTTCCAAAAATACCCTCTTTAAATTCAGTTTTAGCCCCTAATAATCCTTGAACAGAATGGGATTTAGAGATGGCATTGTAAAGCCGAATAGTTGGATCTTTAAGGTCAAATAAAAAATATTCTTCTCCCTTGCAGCCAAACTCCTCCATTCTTTCAAAATTAAAATATCTTGTGGTAAAAAATCCTACTATTTCATCGTTTCTTTTTGAATTAGTAATAATAGTTTGAGTATCTGTGATAAAAACATAGTAATCATTAATTTTTTGTGAACGATATGAGTTGTATTTTGAATAAGTAGTATGAAACTTTAATGGACCTTTTGTTTGAATATGTGTCATGATATTTCTCTCCTTTTTGTCTATTTTTTTGAATGTCTTATATTATTTATACATGTATAGTCTATCATATTATTTAAATTTTTCCAATTTAGGTAAATAAAAAAACCAGAGGAATTACCCTCTGGCTTTAAAAAATTGTTACATCTGAACTGCAACTAATATATTATTTTCTCCATTGCTTTCAAAAATTTTATCATTACCTGAGGTTATAAATACATAACCACCGTTAAAATCAATATAGTCTTCTAATTCTGGATCTATCTCTAGTAATCTTTGACTGCTTTCAGTAAAACAGTTTATGGGGACTTGACCAATATTAATCCAAACATCTTTAAAATCAAATTTAAATTTTCCATTAATAATCATCTTTCCTAGAATTTCTTCTGGATTGTCTTGATAAAGATTTAAAATGTCTTTTAAATGCCCTCTATCTTTCCAGGCATCTAATAACCTTCTTTTATTTACTTCTAATAATTTTCTGTCCACTATTATCTCTCCTTTTACAAACTTACGACTATTGTAAGGTATTTATTATTTTGGCTTGCAAAATATTCGTCTTCATGACTTGATAAAAAGACCTTATTTTCTTCATCTTCACTTAGGGTTACTAATTCATCTCTCCCTTTTAATTTATCCTGACTTTCTTTTGCAAAACATTTTAAAGGGATTCTTTCTATATTTTCAACAATATCAAAATAGTTTATAACAAAGGCTTCATTCTTTTCTATTTCATCTGTTACAAACTCAGGTTCTTTTAAATAGGTATTTAAAAGCCCTTTTAAATGACCTTCTTCTCTCCAAACCCTCAACAATTCTTCTTTGTTTAGTTTTAATTCTAATTTTTCCATTATTATCTCTCCTTTTTTATATTAATTATGCAGTTTTTTGACTTTTTTCTTCTTCAGCAGTTATTAAATCTACTGCTTTTTGTGCTCTACTGCTTGCTCTAACAATTAACCTGTGATTATTTTCTAACTTTTCAACCCAACCTTTAATATATGCAGCTGAATTATCTAATGTTTCATCAGTTTCAATACCAGCAATATTACAAAGCATTGCAGAACCAATTTCAGCAACAAGCTCTTCTTTAGAATAGCTTTTGCTTGAAAAAATAAACTGATCATCATTAGTGAACCTATTCAACCGACTGTTATGTCCAGTTGAATGAATTAATTCATGAAATATAGCAGCATAATATTTGTTAAGGTCTTTAAATTGTTCCATTTTGGGAACAACAACCTTATCTGTTCTAGGTTGATAAAAAGCCCTATCAGAAGTTTTAATTTCAATTTTAGGTTTATCCTTAAAGTTTTTAATAATATTTTCTGCTGATTCAATTGGATCGTGAGTTGTAGTTTCAAGTTTACTTTCAACTCCTTCAACATCATCAATGTGAAAAACTCTATAATACCTTAAGAAAGGTATTTTCTTTTCAACTTCTTCAACTACTCCTCTTTCATTTTTCTCCTCAACAGTTTTCTTGAGCATCTTATAGTAAATAACCATTTCTGATTTACTGCCTTTTTTGACATGACCTCCTAATTTTTTAGCCTGATTAAATGTTAAATACTCGCCAGGCTTTTCTAAAAGAAGAAGATTAACTCCACTATAAGAATTACGACTAACATAATTAATTTTTTGTCCAATCCAACCCTTTTTCCAGCTAATATTACCCTCTTTTAATCTGCCAATAATTTTGTCAGTAATTATTTTATATACTTTGTTACTCATAATTTTAAAACCCCTTTCATTTAATAGTTTGATAATTTTTTGACTGCTGTTCTAATAAGTAATTTGAAAAAAATATTTTTATGTCGTTTTTACCCCCTTAATGTCATTTTATAAATGTCTTAAATTTTTATTATATATTCATCTTACCATAAATTTAATTTTTATCCAATAAAAAGAAAAAACCAGACAAATTAATGTCTGGCTAATCTTCATTATTACCTATATTAATTATATTTTTTTATATTAAAAACCAAAATCAGAAAATCCTCCACTAAAACCAAAACCTTTACTTTGAGAATTAGAATTACTATTTATTGAATGACCTATTGACTGACCGTTTTCACTATAACCTGTTCCAAATCCCCCTTGTGGTTTAACTCTATAACTTTTTGTAACACCGTTACCATTAGTTATTGATTCAGAATAGCTTCCATCACTATATATGGTTTGTGTTCTTCCATTTGCACTTCTTGACTGACTATATGTCCCATCATTATAAACAGTTCTGCTTTTACCAAAACCATTTTCATTAAAGGAAATTGACCTACTTGTTCTTCCATCTCCATAAATTGTTCTTGTTTCTTTAGAATTTATACTTGAGCCAAAATTTCCAAAACTAGAACCACTATTTATACCTTTGTTTTGGTTTGTATTAAAACCAACACCTTCGCTATACCCTTCATTAATACTACGACTTGAACCCCAACTAGAACCCATAATGCCCTCGCTTTTTCCTAGATTTGAGCCAAAACTGGAGCCACTTTGTAAGTCCTCGTTAGAACCCCAACTTGAACCACCACTCATACCAGAACTTGATCCAAAATTAGAACTTGTACTCATTCCCATTGAACTTCCAAAACCAAAAGCAAAGGTAGAAATTGTTAATAAAAATATAAGACTAATTGTTAAAAAAGAAACTTGCTTTTTCACTTTAAAATCCTCCTAATTATTATTTGTTATTTATGTTAATTATACCATATTATAGAATTTAAACAAAAAAGAAAAACCAGACAAGTTAATGTCTGGCTTAAAATTATTTATTTAAATTTACCAAGTATAATCGCAGTTATTACATTTAAATGTTTTGCTCATTTTACCAGCAGCAAAAACTCCAAAAAGCAGAGCAGATTTAGCTTTACTGGCTTTACTTATCTTTTCTACATTTTTTGATCCACAAGTCGGGCATTTAATTTCATTTTTTTCTTCCATCTTAACTTACCTCCCAAGTAAAAACAATTTATTTTTTTAAAAAAGCTTTAATTTCTTTAAAGGGAATATCATATTCCTGAGCAATGTTCTTAATTGCTCTAACTATTCTTTGAGTATTAGCGTATTTTTTAAGATAACCCTCTTTACCACTTTTTAACTTAAAAACTTCTACTGGAGTATTTACATTCATTCTTCTTTTACTGTAATAAACAGGAATATTTTTTCTAACTACTAAACTTTCAAACTTTGTCTCATCCAGTTCTTTAAAATAACGAAAAGTTTCTGTTAATATATCTGTCCAATATTTACCTTTAATTTTTTCTCCCTGGATTAATAAATAATCGGGTTTTGTCCCTGTAAAATCTTCATTTAAATAATGATAATCGGGACTATATATTGAAATCATATTTTTTATTTGTAAAATTAGAAAATTTAAAGTGTCAAGTTCTTCTTGTTGTTTTTCAATTTTTTCTTCATCATTAAAACTATTAAGATTTTCTTGCATTTTTTCTTTTGCAGTTTCAAATTGTTTTTTAATTTGACTTAAGGCAAAAACCATCTCTTCATTATCTTCTGGCAAATTCTTTTCTAGTGTTTTTAAAATCTTATTAGCTTCTTCCATTTGTTAAGCACTTCCTTTTTTGTTTTATTTTGTAATTATATTATAACACAAAATAAGAAGATTGGCAAATATTGGAAATGATTAATTCACCTATTTTTAGGTGATTTAACTTATTTCACCGTTTTAAAGGTGAAATATAAAAAAGAGACCACTAAAAAGTGATCTCTTTAATCTATTATTAATAAAAATAATCATTTACTCCTTTTAGAATTGAATCTGCAATTCTATTTATATAATCTTGAGATTGCAATAAAATTGCTTCTTTTTTATTAGATACAAAACCAGTTTCAACCAAAACAGAAGGCATATGAGTTTTAGATATAACATAGAAGTTACCATATTTAATCCCTCTATTTTCCCTATTTAAACTCTGTGAGAGCTTATCCTGTATTCTATCAGCTAATTTTTTTCCTTGATTGCTCTTAAAGAATGTTTCAATTCCATGTGCAGAATTATTGTAAAAACTATTAGCATGAATACTGATAAATATATCTGCTTTACTCTTATTTGCTATATCAACCCGTTTCCATAATGAAAGGAACTTGTCGGTATCTCTAGTTAATATCACTTTATACCCGTGATTTTTAAGAACTTGAGCTGATTTTAAAGCAATACTCAATACAGCTTCTTTTTCTTGCAAACCATTAACTCCAACAGCTCCAGGATCAAAACCACCATGTCCTGCATCTATCACAATTGTTTTATTTTTTGGTTCAACTTGAGGTGTTGTAATTTCTTTTTCATTTAAATGAATAATTATATGGTTATTTTTTTCTTCTAATCTATAGTTTTTCTTTTGGTCAAATTCAAATACTAATCTCATTAGTTTTTCTTCATTTACTTTAAAATAACCACTACGAACATCTTTTATAGCCTTAAACTCAGGCAAGTCAAGGCTTTTTATATTATCTTTTAACTCCTTAAAGTCAAAAACTAATCTAAATGGTTCATTAAATGTTTTTACTTCAAAATCAGTCTTTTTTGATAACTCTATATTTATTGTGTTTTTATCTGGCATTATTATATTTTTTATTTCATTTTTTAAACTAACTTCGTATTTATATTGATCATTTATTAAAAGCTGATTAACACTATAATCAAGCATTTCATTTAAGTCAGCAACAATTCTCGTAGTGTTTTTATTGAATTGTGAACTTCTTAAATTATTAACAATGCCATCTTTTATAACAACATCGTCTTTTACTTTTTCTCCTCTTGTTGTATTATCTAGATCTATAATTAGTCTAGGTGGTTTTCCTAAAGTAAATACATTTGGAGTAATTTTATTTTCAGAATAAAAACTTATAACATTTTTGTAATAACTTAAATTATTTATTTTATTTTGATAATCAAATTTAAAAGTAGTTTTGTTTTTCTGTTTATTAGCAACTTCTTTCATTATAGCATTATCTTTTAAATGAACAATCAGTCTTAAACTAACTGGATCTAAACTTTTTTGCTTAACCTTTACATTTTCAATATATTTATGGTTATCAATTCTTAATTTATGATCACCAATAACAACATTTTTAATATCAATAAAAATAATATCCTTTTTGATATAGGATATTTCAATATTTTTAGTTTCTCCCGTACTAAGTATATCTAAACTTTTACCACTAGCCCTTATTTCTTTTAATTGAGGTAAGAAGTGTAAAATTATTTTATTTTTTTCTTCAGTAACTCCACCATCAATATTAAAAGGGATAAAATAACGACTTCTAATTGATATTCGAAGCAAAGCCTTTTTAGGTACATTTTCAACTTTTAAATAATAATTTTTATTAGAAACATGATCAGAAAAATTTTCACTAACAGAAGCGTTAGCGATTTCAAGTTGTATTCCTTTTCCATCTTTATCTTTACTTATTCTATAAGGAGTTGATTTATTTAAAGACACTTCAAGTTGATTGGTTTCATTTCTCCATTTTATGTCTTCAACCTTAATAGAGGGTTTAGATATATATAAATCATCCTTTTTATTATCATATTTAGTTAAATAACCAAATATCTCTATTAATGAAACAATAGGTACAAAAGCTTTATTGTTAAATATTTTTAACCCATTTTTACTATCAATTAAAGAATTATTGATTTGTATCTTTTTATTTTTGTCCATCATTTTTATTTTTGTATCTTCAGTTTTTATATCTAAAATTTTTAAATTTGGTTCCCAATTTAAATCTGCATTAATCAAATCGGCAAAATCAACAGCTTTTATTAAGATTTCACCATTTGTTTTCTTCAAGGAAACATTATCTGTTATATTTTTGTTGTTAAAAAATAAATTAGTATTTTCTGCTGCAACATTTACTGTCGTTAAAATTAAAAGCAATATTAGTATAAAAAGGGTTTTATGTTTCAATAATTTACCTCCATTTCTGTATTATATTAAGTTTACATTATACTTCTTCTTTGGTAAATTATACCATTAAAACCCCTTGATTGTCAATGATTTCCAGCAAATAAAAAGCTCCCTAACTAAATAGGGAGCTAAAATTATTTCTTAAGTGGAAAATTAGCACTTAAAGCTGTCATATTATCTTCTCTTTTTACTTCCATTTCGATTTTTCTTGAATCTATATCAAGGTATTTTCCTAAAACACCGATTAATTCTTTTTTCATAGACTTCATTTCTTTTGGACTTAATTTTACTCTATCTTGAACAAGAACAAACTGTAACCTTTCTTTTGCTACACTTTTGCTCTTTTTACTCTTAAATCCTAACATTTCTAGTAGGTTAATTGTATTTTCCCCCTTCTTTATATATTAAAAGTTAACTAATTTTTTTAATTTACTAAAAAAGCCTTCTTTTTCTAGTTTCATCATTGGAATTTCTTTGCCTGTAATTCTATCTGCAATATTTCTATATGCTTTACCAGAAATAGCTCTTTCATTAGTGGCAACGGGTTCTCCTTTATTTGTTGACATAACAACATTTTCATCCTCGGGAACAATACCCACTAAGTCCACAGCAAGAATATCTGTAATATCGTCAATATTCATCATATTTCCACTATCAACCATATCTGCTCTTATCCTGTTAATAATAACTTGAGGACCGTTTAGTCCTTCAGCTTCTAATAGTCCAATAATCCTGTCTGCATCACGAATAGCCGATACTTCGGGAGTGGTAACAATAATTGCATGATCTGCTCCTGCAATAGCGTTTTTAAAGCCCTGTTCAATCCCTGCTGGTGAATCAACAATGATATAATCCATTTGTTCTTTTAATTCTTCAATAACTTTTTTCATTTGTGGACCTGAAATAGAGTTTTTATCTCTAGTTTGAGCTGCTGGAAGCAAATATAACCCATCATATTGTTTATCTCTAATCATTGCTTGTTCTAAACGACAGGTTTCTTCAATAACATCAACAAGATCGTAAACTATTCTATTTTCTAGTCCTAAAACAACATCTAAATTTCTTAAGCCAATGTCTGTATCAATTAAGCAAACATCATGCCCTCTCATAGCAAGAGCTGTGCCGATATTTGCTGAGGAAGTTGTTTTCCCAACCCCACCTTTTCCTGAAGTAATAACAATTGTTTTTCCTGCCAAATTTGATTCCTCCTATATTTTATAATATTTATTTACTATGTTTACATTTTACCAAGATTTTACTCTTTTGTCAAGCTAAACCTTAATAAAAGACCTCATTAATATTTCAATATGGTCATTTGAGGGTTAAATGAGTATGTTTATTCTTTTTTTGAGTATATTTCTATTAAAATCTTTTATATAGACAATCCCTCATTAATTGATTGATTTCATTTAAGTCCTTTTCTTTTTCGGGTAAAGAAAAGATAAAATGTTCATGTTGCTTTATTAAATTGGCTAATTTTTTCCATTCAGTTAAATTGTCCATAACAAAAGATTTGTTCTGATTATTTTTAATTCCCTCATCAAAAACTTTTTTTAAAGTTAAATTATCATTAATAATATAAAGTTCAACGGGGTACTTTATTTTCTGAACAGCAGAAATTAAACCAATTAACAATGTTTTTATTTCAGAGTTTTTATTTGGTTTGCCTGTAATCTTTTTCTGGTGTTTTCCAGAAATAAGTTTAGCAGAATATTTGTTTTTGTCAGCATATATTATTAGTTTTACCTGCATTTTTTTATCACCTAAGTTTATTTTATATTATTTTTTTACATAAAAAAGACCACTCAATTAAGAGTGATCTTTAAAATTTAATCTACCAATTATTTATTTCCTTTTGAGGAATAATAATTTTTTCTTCTTTTATATTTTTATCTAATCTCAAAATTATCACTCCTTGTTAGAAAAAGTTTCTTTTGTTTCAGTAATATTTCCTTCAACATTACGACAATTAACCTTTCCTCCTGCAAAAACATTTCCTTTTATGTCTCTACATTTAACAGAAAGATCTGTTGTTAAATTATTAATATTTCCTACAATCTCTATTGTTTTTCCCTGCATATTAATATTTTCTTCATTGAGTTTTTCATTATTGGAAAATATCTGGTTATCAATTATCTTAATATCTTTATCTTTAGTTGAATAAATTTCTCCATCTATATTAATAATCACTTCTTTTGTAGAATTTTTTAGAGCCTTTTGTTTTTCCTTATTAAATAAAATGCTTTTACTTTTAGGTTGCCTATTTTCTTTTAAATATTTTTTAAGTTCTTTAACTTCTTCTTCGGTTAATATACTATTATCTCCAAGAAAATTATCAAACATTTCAAATATCAATCCAATAATGAAGATAATCCCTGTTATAAGGAGAAGGCTAGAAATTATTGTTTCTTCTTTTGTAGCTTCACCAGTATTATCTTGAGCTTCAACAGGAACAGCAGCTATCAAAATCATTATCATGAAAGCAAATAATGCTATAATTAATAGTTTTTTCATTAATATCTCTCCTTTTAACGACTATTCTATATTAATATATCTAAATCACATTGAGTTTACACTTCCTTTTGCATTAATGTTCCCTTTAACTTTATCACAATTAACACTTCCACCTGCTGTTATATTGCCACCAACATTATCACAATTAATACTGCCACCTGCTTTAATATCGCCTTTTACATTATTACAGTTGACCGATAAATCAGTTTCTATACTGTTAATATTTCCCTTAATTTCGATAGTATTGGCTTTTACTTCTTCTTCATTAACTAATTTACCATCGGCATATATTTTTCCGTTAACAACTGAAATATTACTACCTTCTACTTCATATTTTTTTCCATTAACATTTATAGTGTTCTTAGGTTTTGTACTACCCTTTGATTGTTTATTGTCTTTAAATAAAATACTGTTACCTTCTTTTCCTTTTTTTGAAGAAATTGTCTGTTGATTATTACTTACATTATTTCCCCAACCAATACTGGAAAAAGTATTAGAATTTGAAGAAGATTCTCCAAATAAAAATTCGAAAATAGTTTTTGCTGTTATAGCAAGAACTGAACCAATTATAAATCTATCAAAAAAAGACATATCACCTTTTATAGAAAAAGCCAAAATAAACATTGTGGTAATTAAAATAACTTCTGCTGTTTTTATTGAGTTTTTATTCATTTTCTATCTCTCCTTATTTTTTTACTAATCTTGTTTTATTTCTAATATATTGTCTATAAAATTTAATGTTTTTTTTAAAAATGATGGGAGATCTCCCAACAAGTAACTTGCAATGAATACGCTTATAGATGATATAAACAAACCTAACACCAATTTATCAACCAAATTTACATCTCCCTCAATAAAAAAGGGAAATATAAATGTCAATATGGCAATTACTATTCTAAACTCATCATTTAGGTTGATTTTATTATTCATCTTCTATTTTCTCATTCCACTCTGTTTTATGAAAACCAAAACCACTATCTACCATATATAAGCCATCTTCTGCTTCTATTATGTCTCCTATCATCATGCTTCTACCACGAAAAGGCTTTTCACCAAAATCATTCTGACATTTTTCATAAACATCTGCAAGACTTTTAAAGCCCCCTTGATATTTAAGTTCATAATCCCTAATTAGTGGATTAATATCTTTTTCTCCTGGTGAAAAAGTATAATTGTGGTATCTTTCCATATCTTCTATTGTTTCACTTTCTAAAAGTTCTCTACTTATATAATAAATTTTATATTCTGGCATTTATTCCAACTCCCCTGGTATATCCTTAAGTTTTAAAAGGTCTTTTAGTTCTTGCCTTTGCTCCTTACTTAATCTTTTTGTAATCCAACCTTCTTCACAAATATCTTGATAGTAATTCTTTTTGTTTGTATAGGTTACAAAAAGCCACTCTGGATCAAATTCATTATCGGGAAGGTATTCAAAGACTATAATAGCTCCATTTTCCCCTTTAACTGCAATATGAAGTTTTCTGTGTTCAGAAATCTCAACAAATACTTTTTCAAAGTCCCTTCTAACCAACTGTGGCATTTCTATATTAATTGTTTTCATTATATATTCCTCCTATTTTAATTTACTGTGCAAATTTAATAATATAATCTTTGTTTTCATAATTATCTACGACAATTCCTAAATCTTTTTGGTTTAACTCTTTTTTATGTCTTTTATACATTGAAATAAAGTCTGAATCAGGGATAGCTTTAATCTGTCCCATTAATAACTGTTCTGCTTTGATAGCCCACATAGTATTTGAAAAAACTTTAAGATCATCAATTTGAGAGATTTTTTTAGAATGTTTGTTTTCTAAACCAGCAATAATATTATCAGAAATTTCTTCCCTGTTTTGACTAAAGTGATCCAACCTTTTTGACATAAAAAACTTTTCTGTTTTCATTATTAAATCAGCTCCTTTTAATTGTTTTGTAAATAATATCTCATTATTTCTAAAGTTTCTTCATCTGATAGGTCATCTTCAATTTGAATGTTTTTAACGGTTTCTAAGTTATGAATTTGAATCATACCCTCTTTACTAATGTGATATAATTTGTCGTCTATAAAAACATCATAAATACCTGGTTTAATAGTTTTGATATTATCAAAAGTGTCAACAATATCTACCATATAATCGACCTTTTCAAAAATATCTTCTGTTAAACCATTCTTGTTAAATATAGTATTAACTAATTCAAGATTCTCTCTTTTCATTTCTTTAGTTATGTCATCAATCTCCTGGTAATTATCCTTGATCTCTTCAATTAAATTTTGAATTTTAGATAAATTTTTATTTTTCATTTTTTACCCCTTTCAATTGTCTTTTAAAAAATGTCTGCTTTTATTTGTTATACCTTTATTTTAACATAAATTGCTAAAAAAAGAAAATATTATAAAAAAAGACCATCAATTAAGATGGTCGTTAATGTTTATAAAAATTTCATTAAATCTTTGTAAAATAGATAAAGTTTATGTTCTGTATAGTTTGGAATTAAATCATTTTTATTACTTAAGCCAAATCTTTCTGTTATATTAATGTTTTCGTCTTTTTTTAATTTAATCATTAATGTTAATTTAGCTGAAGTTCCCTTTTCTTTTTGCAAATAAAATTTTATAAGCTCAATATTATCTAATTTATAATTATTAATCTGAACATTTTCTTTTGTTAATTTAATTAAGGTTAAATTTCTTTCATTAAAAGAAAATACTCTTAATAGTTGATTGGTTGGATATTTTTGAAAGTTTATATATGGTTCTATTTTATCATCTTCTATAATTTCAAAAAGACTTCTTACTATATTTATTTTCTTTTTTCTTAATAAGTCTTTATCAATAATTAACATATCGTTTTTATTAATTATTTCAATAACTTCATTAATAATGCTCACATCTAACATTTTTCTCACCTCACTCGATACTTTTAATTAGATGTTACCATTTATTTACTTTTTATACAAGAAAAAACCACCCATAATTAAATGAGTGGTTTTAAAAAATATTTATATTTAGAGTTGAGGTAAATACATTTCTCTTTTAGCTTTAATCAATTCTCTTTCTACCTTATCTCTCATAATATTTTTAGCTATTTGCACTACAAGTTGATATGGTGTTTCAACAACACTAAGATCAAGATCTAATAAATCTAATTCTTGATCATCATTTTCATAATAAATTTTATATCTTTTTTCTGGAGTTGTAGCATTATAAAAACCTTCATTAAAATCATAATCTTTAAGGTTTCCATTTTCTGAAATATGATCAAGTATTTCTTTGGTTAAATTAATAGCAAGGGTTTCGGTAAAAGTTTTATCTTCATCTCTTACTTCCCTGGCATGATCTTCATTTAAATACATATCTTCAATAGTTCCTTCTTCATTATACATTTTAAGAGCTTTTTCAATAACTTTTTCGTCATTATCAATTTCTCTTGGATCATCTAAGTCAAATTCGGATACAATCCATTCTCTCTCAAATCTCACTACTTTTCTAGTTTCTTCTGTCATTTTAAATCATCTCTCCTTTTATTTTAATTTTATTTTTAATAAATTGTCTTTTTAGTTTAAATATTTGTCGTATTCAACAGTTTCTTTTGCTTTTTCAAAAATTGCCTTTTCAGCAATATCATAAAGGAAGTTTTCTATTGTTAAATGATTTTCTAATGGTCTAAAATCAGATACATCTAATTTTTGCAATGGTAAACTTTTAACATCTGAAAGTATTGGCAACAGGTCATCATCACCGTCAATACAGCCTGTAACAAAATATTGCAATTCATCATCAATATTTTCTTTCTTTTTAGGTTGATAACCCTCTTCTTTTTTCTTTTTTTCAAGATACTTGTCTGTTCTTTGTATTACTTCAGCAACTTTTTTTTCTAACATTTAAAATCTCTCCTTTTATTTTTTAATAGTTTTTTATATTTAGCCATTATAAACAATAATGTCTATAATTTCTTGTTTTGTTTGGCTATCTATACTGTTATTAATAGCAAATTCCTGTAAATCACTAAGGTCTTTTATAGGATAAGTTTCTCCATTGATTATAACAATTACCTCATTATCTCTATGCACTGTAGTATAGTCTAATTCAGAATTTATTCTGAAAGAATGAGATAACATTTCTAATCTTTCAATAAACTTTTCATGTGTCATATTAAAACGAGCCTGTTTTAATGATTTTTCAAAAATCATTTTCTCTGTGTTTTCTAAATCGTCTATTTTATCAGATAGTGTATTGATTAAGTCTCTTAATTCTTCTTTATCAACATATAGTTTTTTTACAGCTATATGATAGTCTCCATTTTCAAAACCAGTCAAGATAAATCTGTGATTTTTAAACTCTTTAAAGTTAGAAGCGTTTAAAGAATCTACAAATAATTGACTTGGAACGATAAAGCCTTTTTTTTCACAATTTTTTTGAAACTTTTTTATTATAGTGTTGGCTTTACCAGTAGTTGTGAAAATATCAGACAATAAAATAAGTGGGTTTTCTTTTCTTTCATTCATGTTATAATCATCTCCTATTTTATATTTTATCTTACTGGACAGGCTCCACTTTCACAGGATTTACCTACATCTCTTTCAATATCGTCAGGATTAATCCTGTCTTCATCTTCAGCTTCTAAAACCCGAACAATATAATCATTTATTTTAGCAGCAGTATCTTCTGTAATTAAATCTTCTTCTATACACATATCAATAGTCTCTAAAATTTCACTCTTAGGTTTACCTGTTCTCAAATCTTTATTAATCATATCATTAACTTTACCAGCAGTTCTCTTATTAATCATCTCATATTTAATATATTTCTTTACAGTTTTTAAAACTTCTTTTATTTCGGACATTTTTTATTCCTCCTTATATTTTATAGTATCTTTTATTTTACAGTTCTTCTATTTCTTTTTCAAGCAGAGCTTCTTTTAAATAAATATCTTCTTCAGTTAGAAGATTACTTTTAGAAAGAAGTTTTTGAATATTTTCTAGTCTAGCTATAATTGGGTTAAATTCTTCAAACTCTTCTTCTAAATCAAGGGTTTGTTCAATTGCTGACATTCCTTCTTCAACTTGACGAGCAATTTCATTAACAAATTCTTGATCAGTTATAATATCTTTTTTAGATTGCTCCCAAATTTTCTTTTTCATAATTTTGAAAGCTATATCATGAATCATTTCAGATACAGTATTATAATAGCAAAGTCTTGTGTCTTCATTAATATAGGAGTTAGAAAAAGTTTCTACAATTTCATAACTATAATTAGAAACAAAATCTCCTATTTCATCATGAATTTGTTTGGTTTTATTGTGTTGTCCTCTAATTTTAACAGCAACTCTTCTAATTTCGTCTTGAATTTCTTTTTTTGTCATCTTTAATCCTCTCCTTTTAATTAATTTTAATAAAAATGTCTTATTTTAAATTATTATATATTAATATTAACACATTTATCCTTTTTTGTAAAAGTCTTTTACTAAAAGAGAATTTATGCTATAATATAAACATATCAAAAAAATTTAAGACATGGAAAGGTGATAAAAAATGAAAAACAAATTATTTATTTTAACTTTAGTTGTGTTGGGACTTGTATTGATGACTGGAACTGTTTTAGCTGAAGAAGCTTATTTTGTTGATGAAATGACAGAGGAAGAACTTCAAAACTATGAATCAGTTCTGCCTTTAACTCAAAACTCTAATATTTCATTTAGAACTGGAGCTAATCTGGGTACAATTACACATTTAATTGAAAGTGAAAATGTTGATATTAACAATCAAATTAAAAAGCAATTTGTAACTGGTCAATTAAAAGGTAAATTAGATTTAGGTTCAGATTTTCTGAAAGAGTTAAATTTTACTACTGAACAGTCAATTAAGTCATATGAAGCTGATTTTATTAATGAATATAATGATTCAGGTACAGAAACAAATACTACTTTTACAAATGAAAATGATAGTTATGGTCGTTTTGACTTTAATGCTATTATGAATAGAGAAAACTCTAATAATCTAAATAAGTCATATTATGGTTTTGGTTTTGAAAGTGAAGACAAAACATTTACTTTTGATGAAACATCTAATATTAATAAATATAATATTAAAAAGACTAGACCATATTTAATGAAGAAAGTTTATACAACTGGTGGTATTTATGATGCTATTATGACAAGAGAATGGAAACTCTCATATGTTCAGGCAGAAAATACAGTTGGTGTTAATGGCAAAGATATAGCTACTGAATTTCATGGTGCAGGTATTTTATTTGATGTTGAAGCACAATTTCATCCAACAGAAAATTTAACCGTTGGTGGAGGATATACTTTTAATTATGATTATATGGTTGGCAAAGAAGAAAACTCTGGCGATGAACTTGCAGGAGAATTAGGCTTAAATAATAATGATATCTTAGATGAAACTCTAAGAGAAAGTAGTCATTTACTTTATGTTTCAGCAACACTATCGTTTTAATATTTATGTAAATAAGGCTCTCATTACGAGAGCCTTATTTTTTTATTTAATTTTAAGCCAATAATTCATCTATAAAACGAGAACGGGTGGTAAAAGAACCACCACCATATTTGGTTCTATATTTAGCATAAGTCAAATATAGTCTTTTTTCAGCTCTCGTAAAGGCTACATAAGCTAACCTTCTTTCTTCTTCAATGGCAAGTTTATTTTCCGAGTTTACAGCAAAGGAATGTGGAAAAGTCTTCTCCTCTAGCCCCATTACAAAAACAACTGGAAATTCTAAACCTTTACTTGAATGAACTGTCATTAACTTAATTTTATTATCATCTTCACTTTTATCTTCATCAATAACACTCTGTCCAGCATTTAATTTGATGTGTTCTAATAATTCTTCTAAACTAAAATCTTCATGTTTTTCAATAATTTCTTCAATAAACCCTAATAGTTGATTAAAGTTTTCTCTTCGATCATCAGAATTTTTCATTTGGTTAATTAATCTTTCAACTTGAGAGATATTTTTAACTTCATTAATTATTGTTTTTAAAGATAAGTCTTCTTTTCTTAATTCTTCCATAGGAAGCAGGTAATTTTCTAAGAAATTTTGGATATATTTGTTTCTCTTTTTTCCTATACCGTTTACTTTATGAGCTTCTCTCATTGTTTCTAAAAGACCAATATTATTTTCATCTGAATATTGTTTTAGTTTTTTTATGGTTGTTGCACCTAAATTATTTTTATAATATCCAATAATTAAACCAATATTTAAATCATCAAGTGGGTTTAAAGAGAATTTTAATAGATTTAAAAACATTTGACACTCTTTTCTGTCAAAAAAGTTAGCTGCACCAATAATTTCATAAGGAATACTTTTTGATTTTAAATGTTTTTCAATATAAAGTGATTGTGCATTTACTCTATATAAAATAGTAATATCTTTATATTTAAATCCTTTGTTGTTTACTAGGTTTTGGATCTCCTTTACAACAAATTTACCTTCTTTCTCATTATTAGCTGTTGAAGCTATTTTTATATCTTTTCCTTCTTCATTATCTGTATAAGATTTTTTACCTTTTCTTACTTTATTGTGTTTTATTAAATCATTTGCAGTATTAACAATAGACTTTGTACTTCGATAATTCTTTTCCAGTTTAACTTCAAATACATCTTCAAAATCCTCACTAAAATTTAAAATATTTCTAAAATCTGCCCCTCTAAAGCCATAAATCGCCTGATCATCATCTCCTACGACCATTATGTTGTTTTGTGGTTTAGAAAGCATTTTAGAAAAAACATATTGAGCAGTATTACTATCCTGGTATTCATCTATTTGAACATATTGAAACTTTTTTTGATAAAACTTTAAAACTTTGGGATTATATTTAAATAAATAAACAGGCATTAAAATCAAATCACCAAAATCAAAAGCATTATATTTCTTTTTTAGCTCTTCATATTTTTTATAGATTTGAACTATTCTTCGTGGATCGTAGGTTGTTTGAGCATAATTTTTCTTCATAAACTGTTTAGCTTCATCTGGTCTGATTAATTCATTTTTCATTTCTGAAATCAAACTCAACATTCTTGCAGGTGGATATTCTTTTTTACTTATTTCAATTCTTGGATCTGTAATAATACTTTTTAATAAACTTTCTGAATCTGCACTATCATAAATACTAACATTATTTCTGTAGCCAATAGAGTTTAAATTTGCTCTTAATATTCTAAGACCTATTGAGTGGAATGTTCCCATCCAAATTTTATTAGCTTTTTCAGAACCTATAAGCTCTGCAATCTTTTCTTTCATATTGTTTGCAGCTTTATTAGTAAAAGTAAGAGTTAATATGTTTTCTGGATTAACCCCTTTGTCAATCAAATTTGCTGTTCTATAAGTCAATGTTCTGGTTTTACCACTTCCTGCTCCAGCTAAAACTAAAACTGGACCTAATAATCGGTTAGCAGCCTTTTTCTGTTCTGGATTTAAACCAGAAAGTAAACTTTCCATAAAATCACTCTCCTTTAAATATATTACATATATTATATCAAGATTTACAATAATTGTCAAAAAAAGCAATACCTCCAGAACGGAGGTATTAGAATTTGTTGGTTAATCTATTTATTCTTCTTTTCAATTCCTTTAATGAAATTGGTCTATAATTTAATAATTCAGTAGAAACACAAAAATGTTTTGGATCATTACTCCTCGTATTATGAGTATGAGCATGAACATTAAAATATGGACTGTTTTCTTCTGGATAATGAGTAAATAGGAGTCCATCTACAATTAAACTATCCTGTACTGATTCAAAACCCATTCTTTCAATAATTTTAGTCTTTGATTGTTTATCGTGATTCCCTCTGATAAGGTGTATTTTGCCGTTTAAACGCTTTGCAATATAAATATACCTTCTAGTATTACAAAGAGCAAAATCACCAAATAAATACACAATATCTTCTTCTGATACCACTTTGTTCCATTGAGTAATCATATATTTATCCATTACCTCAATATTTTTAAATGGTCTATTGCAGTATTCAATTATATTGTGATGTCCAAAATGTGGATCACCAATTACATAAATATTATTCATTGTAATCTCCTTTTTAATAAAAACTTAAAATCATTGTTTCAATATCTTTTTTATTTACTTCTTCTAAAATAAAAGTGCTTTTATTTATTTCTTTTTTTAATACTGGTAACCTTTTTTCTATTCTTTCAATAGCCATAAATATATCAATTTTATTTTCCTTGATATTTCTAATAAACTCAGCCCCCTTTAAGGGGAAAAGAATGTTTTTAGTGTTTAGCACTTCCTGTAGCATAATTAAAGCTCTATAAGCATGAGCTAATCTTTTTAAATCACTTTTATCATATGTTTCTCTTGCCACGATTTTATCATTAATGTTCAGATAATGGTTTTTAATAAAACCTAAAAGAGAATGTCGTAATCCCTCTTTATCAAAAAACTTAAATCTATTATTATATAAACATTTTGCTCTTTTTGATCTATAAACACAATTATTTTTTTCTCTTAAGGCGAAAATCAACTCCAGGAAATTAAAATCTCCCTGTGCTAATTTTTCTAACACAAAATGTAAAGAATAAAAAGTAATATCTATATCTTTATTTCCATTTTTATGAGCATTTTTAGTCGAAGAAAATTTATATGATTGTCTTTTTTCTTTTAAAAGAAGTGATTTTTTAGAAGGAATAAAAATTCCTTTGAAATCATAATCAGAATTAATAGTATCTGTTCCGTGAAGAAAACTTCCAACTACCTGTAAAGATAGAAGTTTATCTCCTTCTCGTAAAAACTTGTTCTCAATAAAGTTTTGTAAAGCTTTTTTATCAGATTTATCGTTTTCTTCTATTTCTTTATATTTTAATTCTCGCATCTCTGCAATAATATCTAAAAGTTTTTTACTGTAATCTTCAAATGTATTATTTGTTCTATATTTTTCTAAATAGCTATGTTTTTTCATTTTTACCACCTCTATATTAATTTTATCATTATTGGAAAGAATTGTCAATTAATACATAAAAAGAAAAGCCCAATTAAGGACTTTTCTTAAAAACTTTTATGCCGAAGTTTTTTCTTTTGTTTCTTTAATTGTATCTTCAATTACTTCTTTGGTCTCTTGATCAACATTATCCATAATCCAATCAACTTTTTTGATTGAATTATAATAGTCTTCCATATTCTTTTCAACATAAAAACACCAGCTTGGATCATTAAATGGGATATACTCAAACACTAAAACCTTTCCATCTTCAGTCCTTACGCTTGAATGTTTATTGTCGTCAAGAGTTTCAACATTAACAAGAGATACATCCTCAGAATAAAAATCTCTCATTTTGACAGTTAGTTCTTCCATTAATACCACTTCTCCTTTTATATATAATAGTTTTCGTTTGCTTTTAGTCTTTCTTTAACATTTTCAATTAAAATATCTCTAACAACATCATATAGTAGATTTTCCAAAGTCATATATTCTCCTACAACCATACTTTTAGCAGCAATATCACTTAATCCCCTATCTTTATTTTCTTCAATAAGAAGATCAAGATCGTTTACCCTTATTGATTCCTGTAAATATTCGTCAATATATCCATCATCTTTTAAAATTCCTTTTTCAATTTTTTCCTCAACCTCAGCAACCTTTTTATTAACAATTCTAGATGTTTCTCTCATAATTATCTCTCCTTTTTTAATTATTATTATTGTTTATAAAAATTTTATTTTACTATATCAACAAACAGTTCTTTATCAATTCTAGTTCTACTATTACTAATAGGATTAATGCCAACAATTTTGTTATTTTTCATTCTCTTAAACTTAAACAACAAAGCATTTCCTCCTCGATTACTTTCAATATAAAAGTAATTACCAGCTTCTAATTCATTAATTTTTTCTTCTGTATTATCTTCAGCTTCTTCAAGAAGTTCGGCAAAACTATTGACATGAATATTATAAGTTGTTCCGTCAATAATTCCTAAAAACTTTTTTCTTTTTAGTCTGATAAACTCAACTTTCTCTCCACTTCTTAATCTAATCTTATCTCCCCTGTTTAATTTACTTACCTCTGCTAATTTGTCTGGATTTACTTTTGTAGCCATTTTTTATTCCTCCTATAAATTTATTTTTTATAAAACTTCAGTTTCGGCTTCTCTTATTCTTTTGGCAACTGCTTTAATATATGGTTTTGGTATTCTTTCATTATTCTCAACATCTAAATAAATTTCTCCATTAGCATAGACAAAATTTTCTTTAGCATTTTTTATGCTTTCATATTTTTCTTTAGCAAATTCCAACAAACCTTTTGTGCTATACCTGTAAGGGTTGTTTTGAATAGCAGTAAATTCAAAGTTGTCTTTTTTAGAACCACTACCAAGATAAGAAAGAATTGTTATTGAGTTTTTATCTAAATCTGTATCATTATCAAAGTTTATAAAATTTTCTTTGGGACAACCATAATGTTTGTCTTTTGTTAAAGCAACATTAAGTTTTCCCCTGTCTTGTAGGTGTTTTGAACAAGTTATAGTAAATAGTTTATTATCCATTTTCATTATAAAAACCCCTTTTCTTTTTAAAGTTTAAAATCTTCCACTTTAGATTTAATTTCATCAATATCCATTTTAAGAGATATTAAATCACCTGGAGTAGCTTCTTCATAATATAATAATCCTTTTGTTCTTCCTTCAAGATTATTTATGTGTCTAACTATCTCATTAACCTTTTCATTAAATAATTTTCTAAACTTTTGGGCTTGTTGTTTGTATTTTTTTTGGTATTTTTCTTCAGATATTATTTCATACACCCAATTGCTTTCAAGTTTTACAACTTCACTATCAAGGTTTTCAATACTTGTTAGCTCTAAAACTTGTTTTTTTAATGGGTTCTCTAAAATAAATCTGTCCTTTTCAATAGTAGAATCACAACTTATTGAATTACTATAAATAATTGCCAATCTAGTCATAGTGTGTTTTGTAAGATAAACATCTGGATCGTTTTTTAACCTAATTGCTGGAAAAACACCTAATTTAGAAACTTCGATATAAACATTTTGAATATTATCTTTCATTTTTAATCCTCCTTTTGTCATTAATTTAAAAAAATGTCTTAATTTCTATATTATGTAATTATTATATCATAACTTTATAATAAAAAAAAGAGAAAGGATAAGATCCCTTCTCTTAAAAATATTTTAAAATTACTTTTAAAGATTAATATTCGTATTTTTTTCTCTTTCCTTTTCATAAAAGTCATCTGCCGTTTCTAAAAAATATACTCCATCTTCTTCTACCACAATATCTTCTAAATTAACTAACGGCATACCACAATTGGAGCAATAATTATCACTTTTATTTAAGGAAAAACCACATTCTCCACAAACATACTTTTTATCATTCATATTATGCACCTTCTTTTCTAAAAATCAAATCCAGTTGAAAGAACTATCTTTCTTGAAAGATTAACATTTCTTATTAATTCATCATTAGTCCACACATTATAAAACTCAATCGCTGTGATTGTAAGTCTGGTAATAAAAACACTTTTTTCAGAACTAAAGATTTTTTCTGGTAAATACCAGGCTAAAGCCTTTCCAAAATCAACCTTTTTATCAAACTGTGTTTCATTATCACTAACAACAAAAGGGTTGATTTCCCAAACACTATAACCATCAGAAGTTATAACAGGGTTTTCTTTTGTTCCATTATACCATTGATAACTTTGTAGCCTATCAGTTTCCATAAGTGAGTCATATACTGTTTTTAATATCATGTTTTCTTGAGCTGAAACATTGATTGAAAAAAACATAACGAATATTAATAATAAAAGCAATTTAGTTTTCATAAAATCTCCTCTAGTTATAGGTTGTAATTATCCATTTCTTCTACAAATGTATCAATTTCTTGTTCAACTTTAGTTAACTCTTTATTAAATTCAATTAACTCTTTTTCATTTCCATTTTCATTATTGATTGTAAACATTATATCTTCTAGGTTGTCAAAAGAGGTATGATTTTTAACTACATTCAACAACTTATGATACGGATTATTTTCTTTTTGCTTTCTATAACCAACATTAACTTTTTCTAAAAACTCCTGCTTATCTTTACAAATAGTGTATTTCCCAACCATCTCTTCATTAAACGAGTTAATAATAAAATCCTTAGTTAAACTTGCTTGTTTTTCGTCTAAATAATTATTAAAATTCTCATAAACTGTTGAAATAACTCTTTTTTTTAACTTATCTACATCAACTTGCAGGATAGCACCTGTAAGTTTTGTAAATTTAAAAGCATCTGTTGAAATATCATAGTCTATTGAACAGTTTAGTCTTCGAAAATCTTCAACTTTAAAAGTTAAAACTAAACGGAACAAATCAATCTCTGAAATTTTATTTTTAAACATCTTGTTGTATAAATATACAAGATCTTGTGTTTTGTGTTGGGTAACACATTTATTTTTTGCATTAATTTTTTTGATAAGCATTAAAATATTTTTTCTGTTTTTAATTAATTCTTGTTTATCCATTGTTTATTCTCCTTTATAATATTGTAATTTCCATTTATTAACAACATTATAACATAATTACCATTAATTTACAAGATTAGGTTTTATTGTTTTTTGAGAATATTCAAAGAATAATAAAGTAGAAGTCCAATTACCCCTAATTCAGACAGTAAATCAATCAATAAACTCCAGTTAGAAGTAATCGTTGAATATATTATGCTAATTAATGGATTAAAAGGAAACAATAATAATTCAACGGTTAATTTATTAAAAACATCGTACATTATAGGATAAGTCCTTATTGTCATTAAGTTTAATAAAGTAAAAGAGCTATAAAAATATATAAAAGCTACAAACTTTCTGGCTGGTTTTAATGGAGTTAATAAGAAAAATACTCCGTCAAAAAACAACAATAACACTAAAAATGATGGGACTACATAATTAAAGATTTCATTTAAAGTTGGATAACCTAAAATTAAAATAAATAAATTAATAATAATTGCTATAACAATATATAGTATAAAATAATCAACAATAAAATCTTTTATTTTCATTTTTTTTACCCCTCTGATATTTTAACTTGTATATTTGAAAACTTTTCTTGTAATATTTTAAATATTTCTTTTTGTATTTCTTCTGAACTATTCTTTATAAAATCAGGATTATTTACAGCTTTAACTCTTCCCTTTTTATCAAAAACAAAGTTGTTTAGACTACTTCTATTACACATCTGACATTGTGGAATAACATTATTATTACTTAATGGTTTTTGTGGATCCATATGTCCTTTTGTTAATTGAGTTTTATGAGATTTATAATAAAGGTGAGGTTGACCTTCTTTAGAACCACAAGTTGCACATCTATTATCATAAGAATTTTTTATTTCTTCCCATTTACTTTCAGTCAAACTGCAATTTCTTTTTTCTGCTCTAAAAGAAGGATATGGTTTTTTAACAGAAATTAAGGCATAATCTCCACTTTTTAAATTATATTTTTTACTTCCTATATCTCTTCTTTGACCAGAAATAATATACCAACCTTTTTGTTGTCCTAAATGTCTTGCCTGTTGCATATTATTTGAAGGTCTTCCCATATTTTTTAAAAACCTACTTAATTCCTGTTTAGACACTTTCTTTTTAAATTTATGAAAAAGATAAATTAAAACCAAACTATCTAATGTATATGAATTTCCACTATATAACTGTGGAAGTTTAACTCCATCTTCTTTTAATTGTTTTGACCACAATAATTTTAATTTTACATAATAACTTCTTATCTCTTCTTTTGTTAAAAACTCTCTTTCTCCCAAATTATTATATCCAGGTTTATTACAAAAAAGGTTTTTCTTCTTGTGTTTGATCATATTTTTAGTTTCTTCACTATTATATTCTTTTTCTTCAATTGAAATCTCCGATAATAATGTTAAAAGTTCTTTTTTATTGAGTTCTTCTATTTGTTTTCCCGTTTTTTCATAAACAATTTCATCTAATTCTTTCAATAAAATCCCCCTTTACAACTTAATAAATGTAAAATTTTGGAAATTTATAATAAAAAAATAAGCCATTAATTAAATAATGACTTATTCTTCTATACTCTTATCCTATTCTAAATGAAGGTTTAATAGATCTATTTCCCTTACTTTCTGAACCTAAGCTTTCAGCCATTAATTTGACAGTTTTACTAAAGGGAAGACTTTGAAGATATACAGTTCCATGTCCCTGTAATGTAGCTAAAAAGATACCTTCATTACCAAACATCATGGTTTTAATATCACCAGATCTTTCAATACGGTAATCAATGTTGCCTGTGAAGCCAACTAAACATCCAGTATCTACCTTGATTTTTTCTCCATTCAATTCTTGTTATATAACATTACCACCTGCATGGATAAATGCTGTTCCATCTCCTTCTATTTTTTGAAGAACAAAACCTTCTCCTCCAAAGAAACCTCCTCCAATATCTTTTACAACCTCAACACCGAGACTTGTTCCTTTTGCAGCAGAAAGAAAAGCTCCTCTTTGAGCAATAAATTTATTATCAGGTAAAGCTCCTAAGTTTAAAGTTTTAATTTTACCAGGATAACCTGCTCCAAAGACAATTTTCTTTTTTCCTACACCAACATTGGTAAAATGGGTAATAAAAAGAGATTCTCCCGATAAAACCCTTGTACCAATATCTTTTATTTTATCAAAAAATCCATTTTGTACTTTTGAACCATCACCAGATTTAGTTTCGGTTTTAATACCATCATCCATCCAAATTAAAGCTCCTGCTTCGGCAATTACTGTTTCTCCTGGATCCAAATAAACCTGAACGACCTGCATATCGTCTCCTATAATTCCATAATCAATCTTATCACTTCTCAAAATAACCCTCCTAGTTAAATTTTTATCACAAGCTAATTTTACCATTATTTGTAAATAAAGTCAAGTTTAGTATTGTCAAAGATTTCCATTTATGTTAAAATGATAATATATGAAGGAGGATATAAAAATGAAAACAAAACTGTTTATATTAATTAGTCTTTTGCTTATTATTGCTCCTGTTGCTTCAGCTCAAGAATATGACAATATTATTACGATTCAAACTGGAGAAAGAACCCTGTTAAATGTTAAATATCCAGAAACAGAACCTAAAGAGGTAGCAAAAAATTTAAAAAAAATTAGAGATGGAGAAAAAACAAATGACAATATAGATAATATTATTTCATTTATTGTTGAAAATGATAATATTTCTATTGTTCCTTTGACTAATTCCATTTATGGTTTTAAGGGGTTAAAGCCTGGGGAAACAGAAGTGATTTTCGATATTGCCTTTAAGGGAAACTTTGTTGGTCAACTATCCCCTGGATATGAAACCAAAGTGTTAATTAAAATTGAAGGAGAAGAACCAGAATTAACTGATTATGAAAAGTTACAGAAAATACGGAAAGAAAAAGAAAAAGAAGAAGATTTAAAAACAAAAAAGGAAGATTCAACAAATACATTTAATGATCGGGATTTTTTCTAAACCGATCTCTTTTTTTTACAGTTAAATTCCATTTTTTAGTAAAAGTTTAAATAACTGGAGGTATTAAATGAAAAGTATTATTAAGTGGCCTGGAGGAAAATCAACTGAATATAAAAATATAAAACAGCTAATCCCTGATTATGATAGGTATATTGAACCATTTTTTGGTGGAGGTGCAGTTTTCTTTAAAGAAGAACCTAAATCAAGTATTATTAATGATCTTAATGAGGATTTGATTTCGTTTTATTCATTAATAAAGAATAACAACAGTATTTTTTACTATTATTTAGAAGAATTGTTGACAATTCGGCATAAAATATTTCGATTTACTGAAAATAATAGTGCAAAGCTCTCATTATTGTTTAAAAAACTTATTCACCAGAATATAAATAAAAAAGAGTTTAAACTTAAAACAAAAGAGGTTTTAAATAGCAATAAACAAGTATTCGATGAATTGTTTAGTGAATATGAAATAATAGAATCAAATAGATTATTTAAAGAAATAATAAATAGGTTAAACAGAAAAATAATAAGAGTAAATAAGATAATCCAAAAAGATAAAAAACAATTTACTGAACAGGATTTATTGGAAAACATAAAAACTGGATTTGTTGGAGGTTTATATTATCATTTAAGGGATAGGTATAATAATTATCGAATAGGTGAGAAAATAAATAAAAATGAAATGTATTTTGCAATATATTATTATGTTAGAGAGTTTTGTTATGGAAGTATGTTTAGGTTTAACAAAAGTGGAGGTTTTAATGTTCCCTATGGAGGAAACTCTTATAATGAAAAGGATTTTGAAGAAAAAATAAAGGGTTTATATAAAGCTCAAAAATATTTTAAAAATACTAAAGTTTATAATTTAGACTTTAAAGATTTTTTTAATAAAGTAGAAGTTAATAAAAATGATTTTATTTTTTTAGATCCACCATACCATAGTGAATTTTCAACCTATGGAGAAAATGAGTTTACTAAAAAAGACCAAAAAAGATTAGAAAAAAGCTTAAGAAATATTTCTGGGAATTTTTTATTAATAATTAAAAACACAGATTTTATTTATAGTTTATATAACAGAAAAGAATACAATATTAACTCTTTCAATAAAAAATATTCAGCCAATATTAAAAATAGAAATAATAGAGAGGTAAAACATTTAATAATCACAAATTATTAACTACTAAAAGAAGCTGGAGTTATTCTGGCTTCTTTTTTTGCATAAAAAAAGACCGTTTATACGGTCTCTTCTTCTTTCTTTTTTTCTTTTATATATAGACGAGCATTTTCTGCCTGCATCCATAGCAATACATTTTCCTCATTAGTTTTTACAATTTCTAACAAAATCCACTTGTTGTTTCTCCGTCTTTGAACTTCTTTATCAGGTAATTCTTTAAAAATCTTTTTTTCTACAAGTCTAATATTTTTATCCTTGTCAATATATTTTCCTGGGAATCTCTTAGAAATCATAGCAATTTCTATATAATCATAATCACCAGCTTGATTCAACCCTTCATCTGGATTACTATATTCAACAAATTCATACTGTTTACCAACTTCAAGATTTAATTCAGCTGCTTTATTTCTTTTTTCTACCTCCTCTTCAAAACTAAATGAAAATTCAGGAATTTCAACATCCTCCATGTAATATTCCCAAATAACCTCATCCATTATAGTTTGCAACAAATCTCTCATTTTACAATCATTAACCTGAGTATATTTAAGTAGCTCTTTATAGGTTTCATCCTTTAAATCTATATTTTCTTTCTTATATTTATGAAATCCATGTTCATCAAATTCCTTAACATTTAAATCTCTTTTAATATATTTTAAGATTTTTTTATCTAAAAAATCCATAATGTTGTGTTCTCTCTTAATTGCTGTGGCTAAAAATCTTTCTAAGATTATCTGATCAAAGTAATCTTCAAATCTTTTCATTTATCTCATCTCCTATTGTATTCTAATTTTTTAATATGTATTAATTATAACATTATAGACAAATATTGTCAATGATTGAAAATAAAAAATTTTATTTAAGAAAAAAATTTAAAAATTTATATTTTTATTGCATAAAAAAACACACCCTAATTAAAGGATGTGTTTTGCAAAGTTTTACTTATTAAGTCTATAATCAACAAGAGGGACAATAATCTTGTTGTCATTATAGTTTAAAAAGACACCATATCTTTTGGCTTGTGGTTCAACATAGCCTTTATGATTTTTAATAATTTCATCAGCCTGTTTAACAAAAGCCCTATTATGAAGATAAATACCACTTTTATCTTCATCAATAAACAGATTTACACTATTAAAGTTATTGGCTCCAAAATCAAAAACAATATATCCGTTTGTTTTATCATATCCTAATTCAACAGTATTATAGTCAGTTATTGTTTTTTTCATAATCTTAACCAACTCTGCTGAAAAATAAATTCTTGATCCAATAGAGACATATGGTTTCTGTTCGATATGTTTATTATATAGGGCTGTAACATTCTCCAATTCTTTTTCTGTATTTAAAATTGGTTTATAATCAAATGTATTATATTCCTCAACCATTTTGAGAACTTTTTCTATTTTTCCTTCTTTATATAATGTGCGAATATTTCCTAGTTTTTGACCAGCTTTCTCTCCAATTTTGTTTTTTAATTTATCTAATGACTCATTAAGAACTTCCTGAACAGTAACAATTTCTCTTAAAGCGTTTGTGTTTGACATAATAATATCTCTCCTTTTATAGTTTTAGTAGTTTAGTTATAGTTGTCAATTTGGTTTTATAAATCTATTCTTTAAATAAGATCTCTTTCGATGTCAATATAAAGAATTTTTTCTTCAGGAACCACGATTGCTTTAAATTTCTTGCTTTCAAAAGGAATTTCTAGTTTTTCAAAAACACTTAACATTTTATTGCTCAATTCGGCTCCAAGATACTCTGGAGTATCTCTACCTGTAAAATCACTTTCTTTATCAGCTTTTGCAAAACTCATAGCTAAAATATTCATATCTTCAGCTATTTCATAATGAATATCTGACAAATCGAAATCATATTCATTAATTAATTTTTTTTGCAAAGCCGAATTAAAATAAGCATAAGCATAATATCTAGAATAACCCTTTTTCTTATTCATATTAATACTCATCATAGGAGTTTTTCTTTTAGATTTATTTTTTCTCAAAGCATTATTGGTTAAATTAATTTCTTGTACTTTTTTTTCAATTTTAACTTCTTGTGATTGAGTTGGGTTAATATCTTTTTTAATAATATCTACTGTTTTTTCATCTACTACCATTTCTTTTATCATTATTATTTCAACTCCTTTAATTTTTTACTAAAATCAACAATTAATACCTGGTTATCATAATTAAAAACAACCTCATATTTTTCATTTCTTTTAACATTCATTTTATCTAAAATCTTATTGATTCTGTTTTTGAATGTTAATATGTTTTGTTGGGTAGCTACAGAAGAATTTTCTTTTTCTTTATTTGATTCTTCAGCAAAAACCCCGATCAAAATATTAGAATGAGGTTCTGGTTTAACCTGAATAGTTTCTGGATTACAATCTTGTTGATCCAAAAACACTAACAATTCTCTACTTAAATTCATACCAATTTGATTAAACTTCACATAAGGAAGTGAATCTACATAGGGATCTTCCTTATAAAGTTTAGTTATATTTTCTTCATCAAATTGATTAATGTTTGGTAGAATAGACCAGGTATTCTCTCTAATTTCTCTTAAGTATTCTTGTTTGTTCCCATTGACGGTGTTGTCTAAGTAATTGGTTTTAATATCATTATTACTTTCATTCTTTTCTTTTGTCTTAGAAGGTGTATTTTTCTGTTTTTCTGCTTCTTTTTTTAATTTAAAAAAGTTTTTAGAGGTTAAGTCATTATTATTAATACCTCTTTCTTTTCTTTTTCTTTCTAAAAAAGAAGCTGTTCTGTTTTTTAATATGGTATTCTTTTGCATTTTAATTTTCTCTCCTTTGAGTGTCTTTTTTTAAAATTGTGTCCTTAAAATTAAGTAAAAACCTAAAAATGTCAAAAATTTTTCAATACGAGTCCATCTTACTATTCTTTGGATTTTTTGTCAAATTTTTCTTATAAAAAAATAAAAAAAGTAGCCTATTTTTTTAGACTACTTTAATATAATTAATTATTTATTTGTTTTGTTCTTGTTTTTCTTGCCAATCTTCTCTAAAAGTTGCTTTTTGATCGGCTAATTGCAATGCCTTGACATCAGGATATAATTCTGCTGCCCTGTTAAACAATCTTCGTTTATTTTTATCTTCCAAAATGCCAGGTTCATAAGCTGACATATGATATCTAATAGCTAAAATTTCTCTTTCTTTAAGATCTATAAACTTCTGTAAAAGAACAATACTCATTTCAGCATGAGGTAATGGTAGTTCTTTTTCATTATTATAATTCCATCTAGGCAAATCTGGTTTAACATCTTTATTCTTTTGAAACCAGTCAATTAATATTGAAGCATCATCATTGCTATATTTCAACTCTTCATCAATATTATATTTGGTTGCTAAAGAACGATTTTTTTCATATAAAGATTTAAGATAGTTTTCTTTACCAGTTGTTAATGTTTTTTGTCTTTCTTCCGTGTAGGCAAAACATTTTTCAAGATCATGAAATAATCCTTCAATAATCATAGAATCTACTGGAATCCCTAATGACATTTGCTTATTTAAAGGGATTAATTCCCTTAAAACATGATAACTGTGTATAATCAACCCTTCATCTTTATTTAAATGATGATTTATACTGGCTGGTTTTATAAAATATCCTATTTCGTTTAAATACTCTAAAAATTTTTCATAATCAAAATTTCTTTTTTCTTTTAAAATTTCATATTCTTTTTCTATAAACCTATTTTTATAATTAATTGTTCTCACCTCCAATATATATATTAGTATATCATTTTTTGAATCTCTTGTCAATTATTGGCATATATTATAATAAATTTACTATCACTATTGATTTAATTGTAAATATTTGGTATAATATGGATATAAAAGGAGGTGAGGATTTTGAAAAAGAAAATTTTATTTTTATTAATTGCTTTTTTGATAATAGGATCTTTAAATGCAGTTGCTTTTTACGAAGATACTGTATTTAAAGATTACAATAGAGATTTAAAATATAGAGAAGACATTGATTCAAAAGAAACAATGGAAATTCCTAATTATTATGGAGAAGATAAAGAAATTATTAATCTTCCCTATGAACATTTTCGTTTAGATAAGCCATATAATTTAAAAGATCATTATCGTAAATCAAAAAGAAAAACAATTTTTAATTTAAGAAGAAGAGAAATTTAATAAATGGAGTGTTTTCATGAAAAAACAAATTAAAAAGTTTAATTCTAATTTTTTGCAGGATATTAATAAAAAAATAAGCAATGTTATTATTGTTTTAGAAGCTCCTTCAGCCTTTGTTGATGATTATGAGGGAGAAAATAAATATGATTATAATTCATCAATTTTAATAAAAAACAAAAATGATGATAAAAATAGAAATGACTACATTGTTTATTTAAATTTATATAAATGTGGATTGGCAATTGAAAACATTGAAAAGTCAACCATTCGTGCATTAGGTAGAGTTGCATTAATGGAAGCAGATAAAGAAATTAATCCAATCAATGAACTTTTAAAAGGTTGGCAATTAATAGAAAAACTTAATTTAAAACCACAAATTTCTAAATCAAAGTTTTTTGATGAAATTAAATATCAATTAATTGAAAATAGTTCAAGTAAAAAATTAAATATTATTTTATAATTTTAAATAAAAAAAGAACCGAAAACCTAATTAAAGGTCTCGGTTCTTTTTATTTTTTTATTAAAATCCAAAGAATTGGATTCTGTTCATTTCGTTTTCCATTCTTTTTCTATGACCTGCACCATAAAGCTCATTACTACAAGACTTACAGTACATAGTGCCTGTGTAATGTTTCCTACCACAGTTTCCACAAGTTATTTTTTTCATTATTTTTCCTCCTTATAAACTTATATTCTTATTAGGTTAAACAAATATTAACACATTATGAAATTTATGTCAAGAATTAATTTATATTATTTATTTTTTTATATAAACTAACATTTTTATAACTTCTATCGTTAGTTACTTCTCTAACCATAAAATCAAAAGTTTTAAAGTTTTGCATTTCTTTATTATTTTTAAATTCAACTTCACAAACAAGCAGATCGTTAATCTCAAAATTTAAATATAAATCAACTTCTACTGTATATCCTTCTATAACAAAAACCATTCTCTTTTTAATAATAGGAAATAGCCCTTTATTTAACAATTTCATTCTTGTTTCCTCATACTCTTTTTGAGGAATTTTTCTTTCATCTTCTATCCTGGTATCACCAGTACCCTCTTTTTCAGTATAAGAATATTCATTTACTCCTGTTTCAAGGTCTAACTTGTTTCTCATTCTAGTTTCAAAGTTAGGTTTAATATCAGTATAAAACTGTTCAATTAAATAAACATTTCCTCTTTTACTACCTTTAAGTTGTTTTCTAAAGTCTTTACTAATTAAAAATTTTCTTTCTAGTTCTAAATTTTCTTTTTTATTTTTCATTATAACCTCTCCTTAATTATATTATTTTATATTCTTGACCTTCAATTTTTACTCCCTTATGTGTATAAGGTTCTATTCCGTTATTAACAACAACTTCAAAATTACCTCTTTTAGCTGAATATATATGATCATTAATAAAGTTTTCTTCTAAGTCATTATCTTCAGTTTGTTTTCTTATTTTAATCAATTCATCTATTTGTTTTTTCATATTATATTCAAAGTAATCACTCCAAAAAATTACTAAAGGTGTATCCTGCATTAAAGCATAAGCATACCCTAGTTCCTTATTGACAGTAATTGCTTCCATATTTTCTCTATGATCTCTTTCGATATCATGATTGGCTAAGAAATTAACTTTCTTATGACTTGAAACTTTTTTTAAATCACTAATTATATAATCAGGGTTCATACACATTTCTTTTATAGGATAATATAAGGGAAAATTAAACAAATTAATATTAGAATAACTAATTAAATCTTTTATAATATCATCATTATGATCCCAATATTCACCTAAAATAAATGTATCTTTAAATTCTTTTGCAAAATCTTTTATAAAGTCCCATCTCATATCTTTTAAATTATCCATTCTAAAACTATCAAATCCGATATCATTTTTTAACCATTTCGCCCATTTTATAAGACCATTTTTCATATAAGAATTATCTCCATAATAACAAATAGTCTCTCCAAATGAATTTTCACTATTACATTGACCACATTTATGACAGAAATGATTAAAGTTTTTAGGGAACTTTTCTTCTTTAAAAGAAGTGTATGTTTCTTTGTTTAATAATGGGTTCTGTTCTAAATCACCACCAATCATATGTCCCATAACCAAATCAGCCATAACTTCAATATTTTTACTATGCAAATTATCAATCAATCTTTTTAAACTCTCTTCTGTTCCAAAACGAGAGTTTAAATCATAATGTTTTTTTATATCATACCCCATTGATTTTTCACCACTCATACCTTTGGTTGGGGGTGGTAACCAAACTTGATCAAATTGTTTTTCCTTAAATGCTTCAACTAGATAGTTTAATTCATTCCACCAGTTTTGATTGCAGTTCCAGTAAAAACTTTGTAGAATTATCATTTTGAATGTCCTCCTGTGTCCTATATTGGAATTTATTGTATATTGATTATAACATTATTTTCCATAAAAGTAAATATTTAATTTAATTAAATAATATGATATACTAAAAATATAATAAATAAATAAGACATTTTTAATTATTAGACAAATTGGTTTTATATTTGACATTTTTATTGATTAAAACATTACTTAAAAAAGGAGAGATAATATGAGATACTATCAAATTAGTAAATCAGAAGACAAATTCACAGGAAGACCTACTATTGAAATCAGTTTTATTGTAAAAGAAAATAAAATTAAACATTCTGGTGATGAAAAAATAAGATTATACGGAGAACTAGTATATTCAGGTTATGAGAAAAGTTTTAAAAAATATACTCTTAAAAAAATTAATGTTGAAGCAGAAAGTTTAAATGAACTTTATGAATTTAAAAATCAGGTAAGGTATTTAGAAAGAGAGGTAGAAGAATATTTAAAAGAAGAAAAACCATATTTGAGCCGAGACTGGCTTAAAAGTTTTAAAGATGTTTATAATTATTTAAAACAAAGCAATAAGTTTGAAGAAGTCATTTATGACAAAAGAGAACAAAGTTATGTTATGGTAAAGGAATTAAAAAATTCAAGCTTTAAACGATATGTAGGCTATGTTGACAAAAATGGATATAAAGTTGTTTTAAGTACAATTAGTGATAAAGATCTTGATGTAGTTGAAGTTAACTTAAAGAAAAAAGCTAAAGAAAAATTAGAAACTTCTTCTTATAAAGGAGAAATTCAAGAAATGCAGCAGTTTTTAGAACAAGAAAACAATGTAAAAAGAGATGTTCATTCTGATAAGCCACGACCAGTTGAATTTAACTTTTAAACATTAAATTATTGAAAGCTCTCCAATCGGAGAGCTTTTTTTATATATACTTCTGCCAATCTTCTGTTATAAGATCCAAATATTTTTTAGAATTAAGTCCCACATAATTTGGTAAGTTTTTTAAACCTAATCGCTCAGCTTCTTTTAACACTCTACCTCTTTCTAAAAAATCATCTATTTTACCATTTTCATGTATATATAGTAAATCTTTAATTGCTAATTCCTTATTAGACATACGATAAACCTCCTTAAAACTTATAAATATAATTACACATTAAAACGCCCCTATTTAACAATAAATAGGGGCTTTATTAGAAATCAAACGACAGTGAGGATAGAAAAGTTAATAAAACAGAGCTAACCATCTTACGCACTTACATATATTAATAACCAGTAATCTATATCATCAGAAAGGAGATGACTCCTCACCTCGTTTAATTTACAAGCATTAGAATGAAAAATATGGAGATAGGGTTCTATTCTATCCCCATATTGTTTTTAAGGTTTTAAACTTAAAATAAATAATAAAGCTCCTGATATATCGTTAAAACAAATGAATCGGTTTGAAACAATTTATCCAATCATTCCCTCCTTATTCCAGATTTTAACGAATTTCTTTTTTATGAAAGTTGATATACCAGGAGTGATTAATGTTATTTAAGCAATAATCCCTCCTTCATTATTTGATATACTAATTATAACATTTTTTCCTTTATTTGTCAATAAAAAAATAAAACTTTTTTATTTTTCTTTCTTGTTTTTAAAAATCTTTCTAATTACAGTATAAGTTAAGCCTGATATAACAATAATTATAGTAAGACCTTTAACGGTATTGACAAAATTTAAATTAAACAAAATATCTATTCCTGTATAAAACATAATCAATCCCATTATTAATTTTAATTTTTTACCACTAGTTAAGTCCATCTTTTTCACTTGTAGCTTTTTTACAGCAAATCCAAAAACAAATAACTCATCAAGTAAATAAAAGAATAAATAAAATAATATTAATGGAATATATATGCTTAGTTGACTGTTTATGCCATTCTCTACCATTATATTTGACCATATAACAGGAAAACCAGAAGTACAGGGTGATTCAACTAAGGCAGCAATAAAGGCTATTAAGCTGGCAAATAAGAGCGTTAAAGGCATACCCTTTTTATTATTTATTAATTTTCTCATTTTTTTAATTAATTTGGATTTATTCTTATCAGAAATTGTAGCTGAAACCCCTTTTTTAAAATAAAAATAATCTTTTATATTAATTAAGCCAAAAAGAAGAACAAATGCTCCTAATATTAAATTTAAATAGCCAGTATAATTAATTATTGACAATCCATTTAAAACTCCTGCTATAAATAAACCGTAAACTAAGGCTGTTGTTAATAAAAAGGTAATCCCAACTAAAAACATTTTTCTTTTTGATTTATAATGAACTAAAAAACTTAAAAGTAATGTTAACACCCATAATGAACAAGGGTTAAACCCATCTATAAAACCAATAATTGCTGTTGAAAAAATAGGGTTTTTATCATCATACAATTTATTAATTAATCCAGGGTTATCTTTTTTTATACTTGTATTTTCTGAGTTATTAATTAATTTTTTATTATTTAAAACCTCTTTTATATTTTCTTCCACCTGTTGATCAAAACCAACCCAATAGTTATCATTAATAACGATTAAAGGAACGGTTGTTATTTGAATATCCAACCTTTTTTGTTGTATAAAAAACTCTTGTTTATTAGCCTGACTTTCTCTTAACTCAATATAAAAATAATCAACATTTTCTTCTTGATTTATTTTTTCCATAAATTCTTTGGCTTTTTGACAATGTGGACAGGTATCAAGTCCATATAAATAAATAGTATCCTCTTTAAAATCTATTGAGGGTTGTGGAGTTATATTTGTGCTCTCTTTAGAAAAAACTCCCCCTGTAAATAGTAACATAATTAATATTGTAAAAATAAATATATTTTTCTTATTCATTTAATAATCCTCTCCTTATTGTATTTTCTTTAATTTTACCATAATATACCATTATAGTCAACTTGTGTCTATTGCACACAAAAAAAGAACCACTCCTTTTAAAGAGTGATTCTTAAATGTTTTATATCGTTTCAATATTTGTTAAAAATTTTATTTCACTTGGAATATTATCATATATTATTCTAACAGCTTCCTCTAAACTTCTACTACTTTTATGACTCATTGGATCATCATTATAAAAGAATGTAACTTGGTATTTATATTTGATATCAACTATTGTTTTTGTTAATAACATATAAGCTTTAGGATCTTCTCTTTTAAATTTAGCTGCACTTACATTTTCTAATTGTTTTAAAATGTATTTTTTGTTTAATTTATCAACATAAAAATATATATCTACTTCTTCTTCAGTCATTTCCATTATATCTAATTCGCTAAATCTTTTTCTGACCATTTGATTCACCAGCCTTAATAGTTAGTTTTAATATAACCTTTAGCTAAATGCTCTAAAAAATCAAGAATATCTCCATTTTTTCTATCTATTTTCATTAAAACTTCAGCAATTTGGTTTTGTTCTTCTCTATTGGCATTTTTTATTTGTTGAATAACCTGCTCTGTATCAATAAAATGGGTTAATCCACCTGTTTTAATTTTAAATTGAGTAAAAGGGATATCTTTTTCTTCAAAAAATCTGTTAAAAAAGTCTTTCAAGTTAGTTTGTGATAAGTTAACCATTATTATCTACTCTCCTCTTTTATTGTGTATTTTGCGTGCAATTTTGCGAATACCTTCTTCATCAGCTAATTGAAAGTCAAAGTAAATATTATCTTCTAAGAGATCATTCCAAATATCTTTTCTCCTATCCCAACCTTCTGGTTTTTCTTCTTCTGCTGGAGAACAAGAATTTTGATAGTGAAAATCTTTAAAGTTATCACTTAAAAACTCTAAAAGTTCATATAAGCTGGTGTGAAAATATAGAATGTATCGTTCTCTATCTTCTTTCTTGTCATTATAAGGGTAAAAAGCAATATGACCATCAAGCAGATGTTTAAACATATAATCAAAACTATTTTCAATTTCTTTTTTGTTTTTTATACTTTTTAGCAATAATTCTATTTCAAATCTACTAAAATCACTTAATTCATATTCTTCTTTTTCAATTAATGTTAATACATTTTTTAAATCATCTGGTTTAAATTTATGATCAAGGTTGTTTATAAATTTTAACATTTCCTCAACCAATAATTCAATAAATTTTTCTTTTATCCTGGTTAAGTCTTCAAGTAGGTTAATCATATTTTTTTCTTTATTTTCAGGCTCATATTCGTATCCTTGATATATCTTCATACTCATTTCATACCCACTCCTTTACAAATACTACTCCTTCTCCTATTTCCTTTAAACCATTTTCCATTTGTCTAGAACATAAAAAACTATTCAATGGGACCTGAATTAAAGTAGAATCTTTATATTCTGCATATTTTAATCCATATTTCTTTCCATATAGATTGCTTTGATAGTCTTTAAATTCAATTTTTTCAAGATTGACTTCTTCATATTCTACATAATCTATTAAAGTAATACAGGGAATACTTTGATGTGGAAAATATTCATCCCAAACATCCTCAAAACCATCATGTTCTTCACTATACACTTCTTGTTCAATAAAATAAGGATAATAATCCTGGCTTCGATAATCATAGTCTGTAATATATATAATTTTCGTATCTTCTTTTGGAACCTCAAAATCTTCTAAAATCCAACATTCTTCTGTCCAATTAGCATCTATTACTTTATCTAAGGCATATAAGTCTTTATTTTCTATTATGTTTTCTTTTTTAATCCCTAATTTTTCAGTATCTATAGTATATAGTTTTATAAAGTTTTGATTTATTGTTAGGTTATAATCTGTTTCTGAACCACCTTCTGGAGTTGCTGACAAAGCCCCTCTAATTGTTTTTGAAACACATACTCTTGGGGTTTTACCTTCTTCATCCTCGTTTCTTCTTTCAGGTACTCTGGGACTAAATCTTCTATTTGCTGTTAAATCAAAACTAACATGGTATAATTTCATAAATTTCTCTCCTTATTTGTCATTTTTTTAATTAAATGTCTTATTTTTCTAATTATATATTAATTATATCATATATGTAGAAATAAAAAACCCCCTAATTAAAGGGGGTTAAACTTAATTAATTATATTTTTAAAAACATTATTCCTTCGCCTTAACTATACTTCTTTTTTGAAATTTTTGATATATTTCTGTAAATAAATTATCAGTATCTATGTTTACTTCTTCATAATATGGTATATGTTCTTGATTTTTATTATTATAAACCAACATCGCTTTTTGTTGGGGTTCAGTCATATTTAATTCGTTTTTAGCTATTTTTTCTATTCTAGCCAAACTAGTTTTCTCTGCTACCTTAACTCCTAAAATTTTATTTTGTTTATTTAACTTTTTGTGATTTTCTTCTAATGCAATTAATTCTCCACTTTTTTTATTTAAAGAAATATTTAACATTACTTGAACGAAAGATAAAAATAAAACTGCCAATATTACTAAAAAGATTATCTTATTCTTTTCTAAAGTCATAAATTCACTTCCAGCTATATATTATTGTTTTAGTTTAAAAATAAACCAAATCTTGATCATGTTTTAGTATATCATTTTTATCTTTCGTTGTCAAATAATTCCATTTAAGTTATAATGCAACATTGTTTGTATCTTCATATAAACCGAGGTAATAAAATAAACCCCATAATAATATTCTAAAATATGCAATAGAACCTATTAATGAGACTAAAAGTCCTGTTAATATTGTTAATATTTCAAAATGCTGAATAGTTGCAATTGTACCCATAGATCCAAGTGCAAGCAATCCTCCCATTACAAGTGAGGTTATAATTGTAAAGAACAATCCTCCTCCAATAATCTTCCAGTATAAATTATATTCCCTTACTGCCTTAAAACTATATTTTATACTTTCATTCATAGAAAACCCATCCATTAAATAAAAGGGAACAAATATAAAAAATAAATTAATTAAATAGGCTAATAATGTTAATAACCCTGCAAATACAAATATTAAAGCAGCAATCACTCCACTTTCAGTAAAGAAGAGAAATACAAGAGGGATTCCTAAAACAACTAAAAACACGATTAAAATTACAAAACCTAAAAGCATTTGAACAAAGAATGTTTTCAAAAAACCTTCAAGTGCTAGTCCAAACTTATCTTCTTTATCCCAATAGTCAGCAATAATATAAAAAATATAAAACCCAATAAAAATTGTTCCAATACTGTTTTCAAAAACAAATGTGGAAACAATGGCTAACAAGGAAAGTATTATTCCTATCACTAAATGATTATAATACATATCTTTACTGTTTTCTAAAGATGAACCGATTCTTTCAAACAAAAAATCACTCCCTAAATTTTATTTTTATTATAATATGATGATACTATTTATTCCTTTTTTTGTCAATTAATTACAAAAAGAAGCCCTTATTGTAAGGACTTCCCTTTTTAACAATTTTTATATATTTTTTTATTTTATATTAGCTCATAATATAAACCTAATAATTCTTTTTCTTTCAATACATGATCACTACTTAAAATATTGTCTATTAGTCTGTCCAGTTCTTCTTCTTTAATAATGTTTATATTTTCTAATTGTCTATTTAAACAAAAGTTTGTTTCATTATTAAAGACAATATTTTTGTAAATTTTATTTTCATTAATTGTTGAATGTTTTTTTGCATATTCACTGTTTTCAATATTCTCCATTAATCTTTTCTTTTTACCTTCTAGTTTTCTAACTGGATTTGGAATTTGTTTAATTGAGTTTTCTTCTGGTCTTCCTTCCAACCATTTGCCTTTTTCAATATTATCTAAAGCATATAAATCTCCCTTAATATTATTAATTGTTTCGAAAATATAAACTCCTTTTTCAGTTAATAATAAATAATTAATTTTTATTACTTTTCCTTTAGATTTCATTAACCCCTTATCCTTAATAATATGATTTTTAACTACATAGGCTGTTTCAAATCTTTCCTGTGCTTCTTTAAGCTTTTTCTCAAAACGAGTGTTAAGAGTTTCAACAAAATCTTCTTTTGTTAAATCTTTTTGTTTTGGTTTAACTCTTGACCTATAATCAATACCTTCTCCCTTGTTGCTACTTTCGGAAAACAAAACATCTTTTGTATCATCAATTAAATTATAAGCAAAAACTGTAAAAAGAGTTAAATAAACAAATTGAAAAATAACATTTAAAGGAATTAAAAACTGAAAACCAATTAATAATACTAATTCTACTAATGTTAAAAAAGTTTTTTCTTTAAATAAAAAAAGTCTTGAAGTAAACAATACTGTTAAATAAACAAGAAGTGAAACTCTCATTATGTTTACCAGTATTGTATTTAATAAAATATCCTGACTATATAAACTATACCCTAATGCTAAAAATAGAAAAAATGAAACGATCAATAAAAATATTTTTTTAACTGTCTTAACTTCCATAATTACCTCCTGTTATAGTTGACTGGTTTTATTTCTACATTTAGTTTACCATAATTTTCCACGATTGTCAAATATATAATAAAAAAATAACCCCTTCTTTTCAAAGGGGTTAACAGCGTAGTTTTGAATTATAGGTTTTTACAAATTCCTTTACAACAACTGAGATCCTAGAGTTGCCAACTTCGATTTCTCTCCTTTTACCAACTGAACATGACCTGAAATATCTTCCTGTCTAAACATATCAGCAATATAAATTAATCCATTGGTTTGAGCATCTAAATATGGTGAATCAATCTGTTCAATATCACCAGTAAAAATAATTTTAGTGTTTTCACCTGCTCTTGTAACAATGGTTTTAACTTCATGTGGTGATAAATTTTGAGCTTCATCAATAATCATTATCTGATTAGGAATACTTCTTCCTCTAATATATGATAAAGCTTCAATTTGAATAACATTTTTCTCATCGCTTAAATATGTGAATTTTTCTTTACTTTTCTTGTTTTTATTATTAATAATAAAATCAAGATTATCATAAATAGGTTGCATCCAAAGAGAAAGTTTTTCATCTTTATCTCCTGGTAAATGACCTATATCATTATCTCCTAAACTTCGAATAGGTCGTGCAACCAACACTCTTTCGTAAATATTTTTTTCCATAACCTGTGATAAACTTGCTGCTAAGGCTAAAAGAGTTTTACCTGTACCTGCCTTTCCTGTTAAAGTAACAAGCTCTACATTTCTATCCAACAACAGTTCTAAAGCTAATTTTTGCTCTGTATTTAAAGGACTTAAACTCATTGGATATTCATTTGTGTGTCTTAAAGGAACAATATATTTTTTATCTAAACTTACTCTTCCTAACATTGATTTTTTATTAGCTGTGAAATTAACAAAATCATTAGGATTTAATTCTTCAGTATAAATTCCTTCAATTTCTTCTAAATCTAGCTTGTTATTCTCAAAGAAACTATCAACCATTTCTGGTGGAATTTCAGCCTTTTTAACACTTTCGTTTACCACTTTTAAATCAGATTTCTTATTGAAATAGTCTTCTGATTTTATTCCCAAAACATCTGCCATTAACCTCATATTAATATCTTTACTTACTAAAATAACCTCTTGATCGGGATTATTTTTTTGACACATATGAGCAGAATATAAGATTCTATTATCCATTTTATCAAATGTTAATGGGAAATCTTCAGGGATATCTTTTCTCTTATCTATATATACCTTTAAATAGCCACCCTGTGGTTTAGGTACTCCTTTACTAAAAATTGTTTCATTTTTTCCATATTCTTTTTTAAGAGAATCTAATCTTCTAGAAGATTCTCTTGCATTAAATCCAACACTACCATCTTTGTTTTTCTTATCATCAATCTCTTCCAATACAGCAATCGGTAAGACAATATCATTTTCTTCAAAATTATACAAAGAAAGTGGATCTAACAGTAAGACATTGGTGTCTAAAACATAAATTTTCTTTTTATCTGTCAAAAAGTTCACCTTCCTTATTAAAAGTTAAAAAGGCAGATAATAATTGAAATTATCTACCTTTTAAAAAATAACAATTATTTTTCTTTAACAACTTTTAAATTCATACCAGTTCTTTCTTCTCCATCGATTTCTAAATCTATAAAGCCAGGAACGACTACAAGATTGAAACCACTTGGAGCTACAAAACCTCTTGCAATTGCAACAGCTTTGACTGCCTGGTTAACTGCACCTGCTCCTACACAAGTTAAAGCCACCTTATCTGCATCGTTAAGAACACTTGCGATAGCACCTGCTACTGATTTCGTATTTGAACCACTAGAAACTCTTAATTCTTCCACTAAAATTCCTCCTTATATATTTTTGTTTGTTTTGCATGAACTGTCTTTATTATAGCAAATTTTGGAAATAATGTCAAGAATTATTTATAAATTTTGGTAAATAATTGTAATTTATCAATAAAAATGGTATAATTAACCTACATTAAAGTATATAAGACATATTTTTTAAGAGGAGGAAAATAAAATGACAGAAAAAGTACATTTTACAGACGAATTAGGTTTAAAAGAAGTCTGGGGAATTAGTCTGGTGGACAGTTCGAAAACCAGGTGTTGGACCACAGGAAGTAAAAGAAATTATTGATAAATACAATTTACCAGCAAAACTAAAAAAACATACTCCAAATGATATTCGTGAAAGAGATGCTTTCAGAAGAGCAACAAATATAGAAATTCTTGGAGATATTGAAATCTACAATGAAACATTAAAATATCAACTCTCTACAACTGAGGTAAATTCAGATCAAGAGCATATTTTAAGAAAGTTGATTTTTAAATTAATTGATAAAAATGAAGAAACTCTTGAGTTAATTAAGATAGCAGATATTAGATATATAGAAGATGCTGAAGAAAAATTAAATATTGATATATTAAAAAAAGAATTTGCTGAAGATAAAGATATTAAAGATGTTGTTAATCAAATTAAAAGAGACTTCAATTACAACAAAAGTGTCTATCCTGGAAATACTATCAGAGCTTTTATTAGAGATATGGTTAAGGAATTAAAAGGATATAAAGCAATCCCTCGTGGTGGTTTATATTTTGTTCCTGCAAGCAGCTCTAAAGAGCTAGATATTATTGACAAAATAATTCATGACATTGATGCTTTAAGTGTTAGTAGCTATGAAGCTCAAAATGTTCTCAATAGACAAAAGGTTTTAGGAGATAGGGGTAGCGAAACGGCTAGAAATATTTATAAAACTCATATCAACTACACCTTAACTAAATGGGAAAAGAAATTGAAGAAAATTGAAGATGAAGAAAAAATGAAGAAAAAACTACAATCAATTTTAGATCAAGCCGATTTAATGATTGATCAAGTTAAAATGCTTGAAAAAGATATAGGTTTTGAAATAAACCATAAGTTTATTGAAGACTTTAAAGAGGAAATGACTAGAATTGTTGAAGATAAAATAAAAGGAAAAAGAGAAGATGTTTCTAATGCCTTCACTACCTTAAAAGGTAAGCTAAAAGCAGTATAAAAAAATAAAGAGAGGGTAAGACCTCTCTTTATCACATATGAAAGGAGCTAAAATAATGTCTGGAAAAGTACATTCCGTATTTGGAGCATTAGTTGGAATTAATATTTTAATCATTGTAAATCAAAGTGAATATATAGCATTATTTGTTCCAGTTTATATTATAGGAGCATTAATGCCAGATATTGATATGACAAAATCAACATTAGGGAAATTACTTTACCCTATTTCATACCCAATAAGTAAAATTTTTGGACACAGAACTATAACCCATTCTTTTCTGGGATTAATAATTTTTAATGTTTTGCTTGGGGTAATGTTTGATAGTATAGTAAAAACTCAATATATCAACTCATATATTATTAGATATACACATTTTCATTTTTCAGTTGGTTATTTAACTCATTTGTTTTCAGATATGTTGACCTATCAAGGAGTTCCATTGTTTTATCCTATAAAGAAAAGTTTTAATATAGCAAAAATAAATTCAAAAAAAGCACCAGATAAAACTATAACCTCAATTATTACAATGTTGATCATTTTAACCCTTGTTTTTAGATAACAAGGGTTATTTTTTTAATATAGATTGCTCAATATTCTTTTTTGTTTGTCTTGTAATAATATAATAACCATTATCGGTTATTATCACATTTCTTTTTTTATATTGTTGAGTTAAGTCGATTACATAGTCTTTTTTTACTTTTTTATTTAAAAATGTTTTTTTGTAATAGGTTGAATAAGGTATAATTTCTTTTATGTCCTGATATCTTAAATAAAAATTGTTTTCAAGATTTATAAACAAATAATCACATCCTATCAATCAAAGTAATTGCTCTAACAGGAGAAATATATACATTCTCCGTCTTTTTCATTACAATAATTGAACGATATTTATTGTTTCTAGTTAAGTTATATAATCTATTTTCATATTTTCTTTCTTCTAGTAATTTTTTTATACTAGCTCTATTTTTATTGTATTCTGCAATAAATTCTATATTGTCAATATTAATGAAAGAATTAAACTTGCTCCCGATTGATAAAAAGTTTTCCCTATACTGTTCTTTTATTATTGTTTCAGATTTTATGAAAGACTGAAACATTGTAGGATCAATAGTTAAAACACAACTTCTGCTTTTGTTTTGTCCAGTTATATTAATAAATTTTTCTCTTAATTTTAATTCTTGTTTTTTCACTTTAAAATCTTTAAGATGAAATAAATCAGTTATTATTTCAATGTTTTTTAAAGGAATGAAAGTATTAAAACCAGCATTTATAAATCGGTTTTCCAATTAATCACCACCTTATTCAATAGAAAAAATAAATATATGATATAAATATAATAATATAGCAATAGGAATACTCATTAACAACCTTATTGATATGGCACTATTGCTGACAACTAAGAAGAAGTCAAAAGCATAAAATCCCACAAATAAGAGAATAATACCTAGAACTGACATAAAATAATTATTTTTTATCTCTTTTAAAAACCCTGTAAAATAAAGATCATCTGAAAGATTATTTTTAATGTTATAAATGATTACATAAAATAACAAGAATTTTGGTAAATAAACCAAATATGATAATTTTTGTAGTTCAAAACTTGATAAAAATAAATTGCTAAAATTATTTAAGATTGCATTAAAGAAAAATAAAATTATTACATTTCCTGTTAAAAACAATAGTTTGTTTTTTACATAATATAATATATTATCAATATCAAATATAAGATTATCTTCTTGAAAAAATACATTATCACTTGTTTTTATTAAAAACAAAAATTCTCCAATAAAAATAAAAAGATATATTAATGCAATTATAAAAAAGGCTAAATTTCCAGAAGAAATTTGACCAAACAGATATAAACTATGAATTACTGTACTGAAAACATATAAAAACGAGATTAAAAACATTAAAAGAAATGCTTTTAAGTTTTCAACTAGGTTTTCTCTAAACAAAGCTACCATCCCTTCTACTATTAGAAATAGTCTTCAGTTTCATCAATTAGTTTATCAACCTGACTACTTTTCCTTTTACTGTTAGTTCTTTCTTTATTGTGTAGAATTTCATTAGATTTTTTATCAGCCAATAATATTCCCATAATACCAGTAACTATACCTAAAAGACCTAATAAGTTATACACCATTGTTCCTAATCCCATAAGGACTATAACTACAGATAAAATAATGTTAATCTGTTTAATAAATACTCTTTTTTTCTCCCAATCATGAATTGAATACTCTTTTTTGCTAAACAAATATCTCACTAAAAAACCAAAAAGAAAAAATCCTATCCATATTAATAGTAAATTTAACACAATTATCTCTCCTTTATTTTTTTATTGTATTTACAATTATAACATATTTTTCCAAATTAAGCAAAAAAAACAGGACAGCCTTTAGACTGCCCTACTACTTTTAAAACTTATTTTGCATACTAATTTGAAATTTACCTTCCTTTTCTTTATTATAAGCATAATCCACTCTAATATTACCCATATTTAAAAGATTGAACTTTGTTCCCAAAACCAATTCGGTTTTTATATCGCTTTTTCTATTATCTGTGTTCCAGGCATCTCCAAAGGTTATTCCACCTAAAACAACCATTTTTTCTTTCCAAATTGGAACTCTATATTCTAAAGAACCAACTACCAGCCTATTCCCTCTCAAATCTCCATATTCATACGATTTAAGGTGGGAAGTATTGGAAGCTATAAACTCTTTATAGTATGGTAGTCCTTCGCTTCCTGTGCCTAATACAAGCTTTGTGGCAACAGCGTGGTTTTGTTTAACCCCTTTAAAGTATTGATAGTAAGTTCCTGTAAATTTATTATAGTTAATCTCACTTCCTAATCTTTCATCAGCTAATTCCATATTAACATTTATATATGAACCACTATTAGGATTAAGATTTTTATTTGTTGTATCTATATAATATCCTGTATCTAAAGCAACTAATCTACCATGGTTATTTCTTTCAAGATTAGAATCATAATTTTCTATATTTAAGCCACCATAATAATTCCCGTGGTCTGTTTTTCTAGTTAACCTGGTAGAAAACATTTGATAGTCTGTTTCTGTTATTTCTTCATTTTCTTCAACTTCTTCTTTACCAACTTGAAAATCAAGATTTAATTCATAGTTTTCGGAAAGATATGGATCATTATAAAAACCAGAAACCTCATAACCTAATTCATTTATATCTGATTCTAGACCAATTTGTTTTCCAGTTCCTAGTAAGTTCATTTCTTTAATATTTCCAATCAACATTGTACCCTTTTTTTCATTATATCCTACACCAAATTCATAAGATCCAGTTTTTGCTTCATCAACTTTAAATATAACATTAATTCCATCTTTTTGTTCAGTTATTTCTGTTTCCATATCAACTTTTTTGAAAAATTTAGTATCGTAAATTGCCTGTACCGTATTTTCAGCCTGTTTAACAGTTAAATATTCGCCTTCTTTTACTTCAACTAATGGTTGAATGATTTTTTTATCTGTTTCGTTTAAACCAACAATTTTAATATTTTTAACTAATCCTTCTTGCAGTACAAGTTTTAAAAAACCTCTTTCTGCTTTTTCAGTTGAAGTTTTACTATCTTTATAGTATAAAGCGTTTTCTACTTGAGTACCTAAATAACCTTTTTCCTTATAAAGATTATAAATTTTAACGATATCCTCTTTTAATCTTTTTTCATTGTAAATCCTGTTTACTGAAGTTGTTATTTCATTTTTAATTTCCTCGTTAGAAACTAGTTTGTTTCCTTTAATATCAAGATTTGTTAGAATAGGATTTTGTTTTACTAAAAAGATAACGGTGTTTCCTTTAATATTAGCATTTACTTCATAAAAGAAACCTGTTTTAAAAATATTTTGAACATCCTTTTTTATTTTTTCTTTAGTAATTTCTTCACCAGGCTTTAAATTCGTTACGGCTTTATTTAATAATTTCTCTGGTACATGGTAATTCCCTGAATACTTAACTTCTTCTAATGTTTGAGCACTTATGGGTAGTGAAACTAATAATATTAACAATAATAAACATAATACTGTAAACTTATTTGATAATTTAATATTTACCACTCCTTCTTTATTTCCATTTATTGTTAATTATATTTTAACATTTTTGGATATAATTGTCAATAATAATCTAGAAAAAAGACACTCTAATTAAAGAATGTCTTTTTAAAATATTATTCTAATTCAAATGTTACTTTTTGATTCCAGGCTGGAGTTCCCATTAACCCTCCAATATCAGCCGAATAGGTTAAACTTGTTGCATTTTCATTTACCTTTTCAAACACTAAATTAGTATAATCCTTTGACATACCTGGTAAAGTAGAATTTAAATTACTATCTGATTCAAAAGGATCAATTTCATATCTTCTTCCCGTGTTATCTCTTAAATAAGATTGTTGTGGTAACATAAGATGAACTGGTTGATCATTATGGTTTACAACTTCAACAGCTATTATTGTTTTGTTTTCTAAAAAAACAATTTGCTTTACATTAGTTGTAATTCCATTTCTGGTTGTTTTTTTATGAATTTGAATAGGACTATCTCCATATCTTTGACTTGCAGATCTATATTGTTCATTATAGTAATTACTTTCTTCGTATTGATACTGTTCTAATGGAGCTTCAGTTAAATTCTCACTTTCTCTTAATCTATCCTGTTGTCCTTGAAATTGAAAAAGTATTGCAACTGCAATAATTCCAATTAAAATTAATAATAATAAAATTTCAATTCGATTTTTTCTTTTTTCTTTATTTTTTTTCTCTTTTTTCTTATATTTTAAAAGTTCTTTCTGCATTTCTTCTTTATCGGTAGGCAATTTGTCTTCATAAATTTCAACCTCATTGTTTTTACTCAAAAAAATCCCTCCTCTCACTAAAAAAAATTATAAGACCAAATAAATAACAGATTTAGCTTTAGCCTTTATTAAACTTCCTGTATCTAAAAAAGATAAAATCATTGGTTCTACAACATATTGAGTTTCAATAGATAGGGTTGCCATCAACCTTTCATCTGGATCTGTTTGATCTCCATTGTCTCTTACACAACCCCCACTAACTAACTGTATAGGTGTTTCTTCGGTATTAAACCAACCATTCCCCATTAGGTTAAATTGGTTTTCATTAATAATATCTTCAGCTAAATCACAACCTGCTGGTAATATTTCAGCAATTATTGGACCATTTTCTGGATCAGGAATTGCCCCTTCTACCCCCATAGCTTTATCTGTATTAATAACTCTTGCTCCAGCCAATGAAGCCATATCAGAAACAACATAAAGTTTTTGTCTTGCAAGCTGTAATCTCTGCATATCAATAATATATCCAAATGCTAAAATTGTTATCATAAAAAAGGCTAAAGATAAAACTAAAATACTTCCTTTTTGTGATTTTAATTTTTCTATCATTTTATCCTCCTTTTTAAATATCCTCTAATATTGTTACTACACTATGGGATATATTAATTTGATTTCCAAGTAGATTTCCTTCATCTTCTCCTATAAAACCTGTTGGCATCGGGAAGAACGGTTCTATTGTATAGGTTACTGTTACTTTCAATCTATCTCCACCCTGAGCAGTTCCATCGGGGAACATTTCGGCTGAATTAGTATCAACCGTAACTTTTGATTTATCCCATTGTAAAATTTCTATATATTTTTC
>Ga0163219_100002_pt1 | contig 79576 bp, 177 predicted proteins | sample MSEWel2016_04_06_FD_113150 | JGI IMG/M metagenome (GOLD analysis project Ga0163219, IMG submission 113150) | Subsurface microbial communities from deep shales in West Virginia, USA - MSEEL Well Study Marcellus 3H_2016_04_06 ...
TAAGAGTGGCGAACCCTGATCAAAGGTTTAACAATATCAAAACCCGATCCAATTGAAGCCTGTTCACTTTCGATCACGTAATCCGCATAAAAGCGGGCATTGTTTGGGGTCATCCTATAGGATTCTGAAAACTCCAAACCAGAAGCGTTTAGAACTTGTCTAATTTGCGGAAAGATCTCTTTATTGTCCACCAATTCGTAACGGTCTGAACAAGCATTCAGAATTCTTTTTTCACCGTTAATATGGCCTAATACGGCATATTCGTAATCGCTGTTTGCTGGAATTCCAGTTAATTCCTGCATTTTTACCATCTCTACGTCAAAAAGCATTTTTTCTAAAGAAGTCATCATAATTGAAAATTTTTAATTTGTTAAACACTAAAACAAAGGTACGGGTTTAAATTTAAAATCCAAATTAAATTTAAAAATTTAACATACATTAACAATTACCTCATCAAATGTAAAAAAATGTTTCTTTTTTTTTAAAAAAGTAGGTTGGAGTCTACTCTTCCGGCTATTTAACAAAATAACCATGCCCTTGGTAGCCTCTCCGTTGAAAGGAATACTCAAAAGTATATATAAAAATCCATCCGACCAAAGGATTTAACATTTTTAACATTTGGTCGGATGGTTGTTAACTAATGTTAACTGTTGAAATATTCATCGTAGTTAACAAGATCGTGGTATTTCAAAACATCTTTGTTGTCTTTTAAAGCCTGAAGCCACCGTTCCGCAAATCTTTTGATTGCAGCCAGAATTTTATCTTTTTCTGGTTTGGGCTTTCTGAATGGTATTTTTATAGATTGCATAGCTAAATAACTGTGCTTTTCGTCAGGTGTTCTATAGATACATCTTCCACCGTTACCGCCATAAATTTGTGGCTCCAGTTCCAAAGTATTGAGATCTAATCTTAAAGAAACAACTTGTGGATATTGACCCCTAACATTGTTAATTGTTTCAGATTCGGGATAAAAAGCAATCTGAAGGGTTTTCCCGTCATCAAAAATCTTTTTATGTTCTTTTACCAGTATTACAGTTTTTGAAGGTAAAATAGTCTCTAAAAGGTTTTTAATTTCGTTTTGCATGATTTTAGTTTTTTGGTTAAACATTAAAGATTTTAAATTTAAACCTCCAGATTTTTAAGATCACAAAAATCTGAAGCGTTTTCAATATCCGAAAATTCTCCGTGAACTTCTAAGCTTGGATCTTCGTTTAAAAGTTCCTGATAAGCCATAAAAAAAGAAGTTCCATCAAATACTACATAAATGGTTTCCATAGTGGTAACAATTTTAAAATTAGATAATACCTTTGTTTTTAAATATAGTAACTATTCCTGCAGATTCGGCTAACCCTGTTTTTTTAACCAATCTGTTTAGATCTTTGTTGTTTTGTGTTTGGATATGGTTTAATTCAGATTTACTAATACCTTTGTACTCTTCAATGAAAGTTCCTTTTTTTCCTTTCAAAGAATCAAAGATACGATTCAATCTATATTGATCGAAATCGTAAAAGATGTTATTTGCTTTATCCATATAAGCAAAACTTATTTTATCAGCCATCAGTTTGACTGTTAAACCTGCTTTTGACTTGCTTAAAATTTCCATACACAAAAATCGGTTTTTTATAGTGGCATTCAAAACCCGTGAACCACTCTGGTTAAACTCTAATGCAAAGGTAATTTTTTAAATTTAAACCTCCAAATTCTTTAACATACATTAACACTGATTCAAAATAAGCCTGTTTAAAGACTTCAATCATCAATCTGGAGTAAGAACCCGTAAAAGATATAAAAGATTAAATTAAGACTGTTTCTGGTTTAAATTCCGGCACTATAAAGCATAAAAAAACCCCTGCAGGATAATCTTGCAGGGGTTGACTAATTTACCAGTCATCAATATAAGATAGGGATCTCATTTTTTTGACTTAATAAGCTATCAAAAGCTTTTTCAATCTTTGGCTTAAGGGTCAGTTGAAACCCAAAGAAACCTGTAGGATAAACAACCACTCCAGTATTTTGAGAAACAAGTGCATCTTTGGGAAGAAACTCAGCCCCACAAATTTTACCATCAATATCTAATACTGTAAAATCTTCAGGGTGTTTGTTTACGAAACTATAAACAGAAACAACCTCCGAACCGATTGGTTCTATTTTATTGATTCTTTTGTGTTCATAAAATTTACACCTTCTAAGGGTGCTTTTTAAAGAACCCTCAAAAGTATAAACTTTATTTTCAACCGAAACATTCAAAAAATACTTTTCCATATTATTTTTGAAATTTTTTAATGAAACATTCAAAATCTTTTTTTTGATCTGTTCTACCATCAATGCTTCCCATTACATAAGCTTCAATGGTTTTACTATCTTTGAATTCTGGCACATATCCAAAAGTATATGCCGTATTTTCATATCCCTTTAGATAAAATTCATACAAATCGCATACATCAATTTCCATACACAAAGAACGGTTTTTTATAGTGGCATTAAAAACCCGTGAAACCACTATGGTTAAACACTGATGCAAAGGTAATGTAAATATTTGAACCACCAAGCTAAATTTAAAATATTAACTTTTATTAACAATTAGAATTTTAGTGAATTGGTGTAAACACCTGGTGGAGAGCCGGTTCCGGTAGTTTACAAAAATTAAGATAGATGGCAGGTATGTTAAAATATGTGAAAGTTGACCATTTTAAATTTAAATATTGTTTGTGCAAATCCCTTGCATTACTTTTGCATCGGTTAAACATAGAAAAAGAAACAAATTAAATTATTTGCGTATGAATAAAGAAAGACAAGACAAACATAAATTACATGAAAAACTATTTTGTTAAATAGGATGGGAATAATATGTTTATTTACCAATAGAATTATTATGTTAAATAGCTTCAGGTTATTTAACATAATGTAATATTGTTTTGTCTATTTTAAATTTATTTTTTTGGTTAAACACTATAAAAAAACCCTTCATTGAAATAATCAATGAAGGGTTTTTTGCGTTTATGGCAAAACGAATCAATATTTATAGTTGCAAATGGCAGGTATATTTCTCAGCAATTTCCACAAGGCTTTCAAAATCTTCTTCTGATATTTGTTCTTTCATTCTCAAAGTCTCCAGTTCAATAATGATATTGTTCAACATATCATTAAGGGATTGGTTTACTTCTGGTCGATCTATTGATCTACCTTCTGCATGATACTTTAAGAGTAAATATTTTTTCAATGTTCTTAGAAGTTCTGTAATTGTTGCGACTGTCATCATAATTGAAATAGTTTTAATGGTTAATTATTATAATACAAATATAGTGATAATATTTGAGACTACCAAATAAAAAGTGTACATTCTTTAGGGGTGGGGGTGCAATGTACAGTTAGGGATATATAATGTACGTGTACATATACACAATGTCCATTTTAAATTTAAAACACAATGTGCAGTAACTACAATGTACGAAAGAATGTTATAGTAAAGGTCTTTTGGTTATAGTTGCACCATTAGAATATATTATTTCAACCCAACCTTTACATCTGGGATGAATCCGTTCCTTAATTGGTAGAAATTCATCCATATCTTTTCTCCATATATTACATAGTCTTTTATGTGCTTTTAAACGACTACTATATATTTCACTGTCTTCATGTATTTGATATACGTATCTCATTTTAAATTTATTTTTGTTGGTTTAAATACTCCTGATAATAATTGGTTTTATATTCATAAATTTCAAATTTAGAAATATCAATACATTCACCAATATGATATTTTATTTTATCTGGATTAGTTTTCAAACATTTTTTTATTTCTTCTTTGCTACTTCTTTTCCAAAAATGAATATCATATTTATTTAATTGATACCATGAATAAATTTGTATTTCTTTTGCATTTAAATAAACTCTACCAACTAAAATATCAATAATATTATGATAGGGATTATATCTAACCCCGACAATAACAAAAAGCGTATTAAGCCAAGGATTAAATTTAAAAAGTTTCCCTATCAATATTTTCTTTATTGTTTTATTCATAATATTATTTTTGTTGGTTATACCATTCAATGAAATTAACTACTGCTTTAAAAGTAGCTTCAATTTTACTATTTTTTGAAATACCGATAGCAATATCTGTAAACTGTCCCCAATCATCCAGATAAATTCTACAATAGTTATGTTCAATTGACACACATACTCCACCATTATCTGTGATTGGTAATTTTTCGATCTTTTCAATGACTTCCATCAACCAATTCCAATCCTTATGAAACCTTAATTCGTGAGGATAACAACAGGTACGTGTTCGATCAAGAATAGTTAAATTTAAATTTTCACCAAACAACTGATAAGTTAAACCAGTTTTCATATTCATAAACTTACCAATTGATTCGTTATATTCTTCTATTTGTTTTTCAGTTAAATTCATAATTCAATAGTTTTAATGGTTAATTTGTTAATACAAATATAACACAAACAATTCACATAAGCAAATTATTTGTGTTAATAAATGTTAAACCAATCAAACTTTTTAAATTTAAAATCCCTCCATAGTTTCATAATAAGAATCTAATTTATTTTGCAATTCTTCTTCAGTAAGAATCACAAAATTAGATCCTATTTCTTGCTGAACACATTTAACAAATTCTCTTTGGATTTCAACCTCATCACCTGAATAATGATTAAGAATATCATCATCTTTCATCCAAGCATTAAACAAGTCTCTAACTTCTTTCATTAACTCTGAAAACATCATAAGAATAAATTTAAAATTTAACAACAATACAAATATAACAGGAATAATCCGCCTATGCAAATTATTCCTGTTAATAAATGTTAAGATAAAACTATATTATAGAACTCATCATATTTTTTAAATGCCATATTTTTATCCTGCATAATAATTCTATTCATTAGGATTCCTTTTTTATTTTCATCTTTGGGTTTCATAGTGGAACCATTATCCAGAATTCCCAGATCAATATAAAGATTATATAATTCAGCAAAGTCTTCCCACTCCAAATTTGACGTTTTATTAGCCAAATACTGTGCTTTTTTGATTGTGGTAAACAATTCGTTGTTTTCATCATAATCAGCCGTCAAATAGAGGGATTTTAATATTTTTCTACCAATAAAATATTTATTAACCTCATCACTATTTTTTAAATTTAAAATCTCCTGTTCTCCTTTGGCAATATTATTGTTTAAATATATAATTGCAAATTCAACAATAATAACTAAGGTCAAAAGAATATAAGTAAGCAGATTATTTTTGTTTACTTCTTTTGATTGGTTGTTGAATTCTACATCTACCACTTTTAATTTAGATTCTAATTCATTTTCTTTTTCATTAATGAGTTCTTTTTTTGCTGTATTAAATACTTTTCTGTTCTCATTAATGTTATTTTGAATTTCTCTAATAGTGTTGCGAATTTCTGTTCTCTCATCAAGAGTAGCAGCAGATCTATTTTCCCAATAGGTTAAAGATTTTTTTAAATTTAAAAATTCTTTTGTATCTTCAAAGGATTTTAAATTTAATCTTTCAAATTCTTTTGTATATTCCGATTTAATATCATTAACTTTAACAGTTTTATCAATTAAAGATTTTGAATTAATATCTTGAGTTTTATTAACCCATAGATAAATACCTGTTCCACTCAGAGCAATAGAGATAACAAAAGTGAAAATAAAAGATAATAACGCTTTGTTATTTCCATTATGAACGTTTTTAATGCTTTTAATTTTTATTACTTCATTTACAATAAGAAAGAAAGCAATAAAGATTGAAAGGATTCCAACCAACCAAAGATCAATATGATCCTTGAGTTCATATACAATACTCATTGCAAAGATAACGCTAAACACGGATGCTATCTTTGCAGCTACATTTGTAAATAGGTCTGTATTCTGACCAAGGTCTTTGTTTAAATTTTTAATTAGTCTCATGGTTCTATTTGTTTTTAGTTTTAATTTTCTAATACAAAAATAACACGAATAATTCACCTATGCAAATTATTCGTGTTAATAAATGTTAAACCAATTAAATTTATTTCATCATATAATTTTCAAGTTTTTTACCACACATAGGACAATAATTTATTTCAAGACTACCTGCATGAGCTAATTGTAAATAACCCAATTCTAGTACTTTATCAGAACTAACACGCAAATACTTACCTCCATAAATCATAAATTGAAAATCTGCTGTTTCTTGTTCTTCTTCATTAAAATAAGTTTCAAGTCGAACTCCAGAATTATTACAAAATTTACACATAATTTTTATATTTAAATTTAAAGTTTTTCTTTTTTCATTTTTTCAACAACTTTTTTAGCAATTTCACAAAGTTCTTTATTCATTTCGTCTTTTCTTTTTTGAGAAAATCCAAACCACGAATAATTAGTGTTTAATCTCATTACATGAATAAATGATTTAAATTCAATATCTTTCAATCTTTTTAAATAATATCTTGCATGTTGGATTGCAAATGAATCCTCTGGTAATTTATTAATCCTACACAAATGAATGTGAGTTTTTAATCTGTCTTCCCTATACCAAATAAGATCAATTAAAACATTTCTATATTCAACATCCAAAAAGAATGCTTTACCAAACATCTTTTTTTGATAGTCATTAATAAATTTTTCAATTCTTTTATTAATATCTTCACAAATATCCATGCAAGTATAATCGAAATATTTACTAATATTATGGTTACTAATTTTCATATCTTTTAGTTTTAATGATTAACAACACTACAAATATAAACTAAAAATATTAATAGACCAAATTAATTTAGTTAATAAATGTTAAAAACCTCATCAATCACGTTTGAAAGATGAGGTTTTCTATTGTTAACCATTAAACTAAACTATGACTTTATCAAAAGATTTTCATATTCTTTTATTTTCTTTTCCGATACAGGTAAAACTTTTGGATCTGGTTTTACATGATAATTCCATTGATCTTTTTCAAGGTTTTGAATATAATACATACACGAATAAATTAACGCTGTATAATATTCATATTCCACTTTAGGGTTTGGATTGCATAAAGAATCTTTTGTGTAATATCCAACCCTCCAAGAATCATGAGGACTGGCAGAGTTAATTAAAGATTTTAAATTTGTTTCTGGGTGAATAATTTTTGAATTGATCAATTTACCAAAAATTAAATTAAAAATTTCATGTGAGGTATTATTCATCCAATAACCATCTGCATCAATACATTTAGATAAATCCTCAATTATATTACCTGAACGATTATACCAATTTTTTGTATATAATGCTACATGTGATAAACTAAATTTATTCATTCTTTTAAATTTAAAGTTCATGTTTAAGATTATCAATAGCACGAATAACATTTAAAACTGCATTCGATATTCTTTGATTTTCTTTAAATTCATGGCTTGCGTGTTGGGAGTTCACCAATTCGTTTGTTATTACCTCATCAACTGATTCAATAATGTTACCAGCTTTTTGTACTTGTTCTTTTATTTCATTTAAATCCATAATAAGAAGTTTTAATGATTAACAACACTACGAATATAACAGGAATAATTCACCTATGCAAATTATTCCTGTTAATAAATGTTAAAAGTTTTCTTCAATATAATCACTTAACTCATTTGCAAAATCGTACACAGATTCTTCAGATACCTCATTAAACTTTTCGTATGATTCTACACACTTTGAAAAAATCTCTTCAGATTTTTCATTATCTTCGTAAGAATAATTAAATTTAAAATCTTCAAAGCTTTCACCACCAATCATACAATCACTAATAAAACATTGAAAAGCATTAAACAAATCCTCTTCAGTTTTAATTGTAGGTTGAGATATTGAAGCCCAAAAATTAAATTTAATTTTAATTTTAGTATCATTATTCTTTACCGTTATACTATGGTGTGTATGACGGTTATTTACCAATGCCCAATCAGAAATTTCATTTCCTTTATATTCACTCTCGATTGTCAGATTTTTGTAAGTAGCTTTCATATCTTTTAGTTTTAATGATTAATTTTATAATACAAATATAACAGGAATAATCCACCTATGCAAATTATTCCTGTTAATAAATCTTAAAAATGTCTGGAACATTCAAAATACACAGTATCTTTAGTTACAACCATGTAGATTTCTCCAGCATTTTCATAAGAACTACCTTCGACACATCTATCTGAAAATATATAAGGGCAAACAATAGTATTTTTACCGATTAAATTTAGTTTGTCTATGATGTTATAATTTTTAAATAAAAAATCGTCTCTTTCAGATATAAATGTTTTCATATCAATTTCACCACTATTCAGTTTTTCGAATAATGGTTTATAAGTATCAATATGACTAAACTCAATAAATTTTCTGTTTAATCTTTTCAATCTATTGATAGATTTTTCGTCTTTATTTCGTTCATTATTTAAATTTAATTTATCCCAACAATAGTTTAGGACAATATAATTTGAGAATTCTGGTAAATATGTGATATGTTTATTAGGAAATAGATCTCTTAAGAAATTAAAAGATTCAACCATATCAGATTCATTATTATTTAAACCAGATTCCAACCAATCCAAATTAGAATTTTCATTTAGTATTTCAATAGTTTCTAAATCTTCTAATATTGGAAGATTTAAATTTAGATTTAGATTTTTTTTCTTTCTTTTTAAAGTTGAACAACAAAAAGCCCAAGAATCAATGCTTATATAATATTGATTTGTTTCTTTCAACAAATATAATGCAGTCAATTCAACACCACTCATCATTTTGATTTTTTGTGTGTGTTTTTTAGTGTATAAGTTTAATTTGTTTGGATATACTCTGTTAGGTCGCATAGTGTAATAGTTTTAATGATTAATAACACTACAAATATAAAAAATAAATTTGATTCCACCAAATTATTTCCCTGCCATTTTATTAATTGATAAATCAATTTCATCTAAAAATTCAAAATACTCATCTATTTTAAATTTAGATTTTTGTTCTTTGGTTAATACCCGAATATTAGGAATTTCATCTACATGTTTAAATTCAAGTATTTTATTTTTATGTTCTTTTGAAAACCCATGTGCTTCATCTAAGGCATTATCATAAGATACACTTGTGGTTTCATAACTTTTAGAATAAAGATAAATATATATTGCATCTGCAATATTATCGCTATCCACATAAATCAGATCATCATCACCATACATAATGATAATTGTTTTATCATTAATTTCAATTTCTTCAAGTTCACCATTGAAACCAAAGGTTTTTTTCATGTTCTCAGGATTCATTAGAACACCATTATATCTGCAAAAACTTTCACCATCAACATAATTAACTTTCATATCTTTTAGTTTTAATGATTAACAACACTATAAATGTAAGGATAAAAACAATACCATGCAAATAATATCTAATCATTTAATTTTTATTAACATACTAAGAGTCAAATGTTAAAAGTGTTAAATTGTTTGGTTGTTAAGGTAAAATGTAGTACTTTAGTATTGTCATTAAGACGGGCGTTCTGATCACAAGTCAGAGGAAGAGTGGACTCCAACCTATATAATTTTTTTTATTATGTTAAATAAAAAATTTTAAATTTAAAAAGCTATCTGCGCATTTATAGAACAGATAGCTTTTTGTAGTTTCAATTTAGATCAAAATTGTTATTATTTTTGAACCGTTATTTTATTATTATATTTAGATATTTTGTAAACTAGAATTTAAATATCGGGCGGTGGTCGTATCATACTATTTTAATTTTAAAAAGTTATATATTATTAGTCTAAATTATATAAATTAAATCTATCAAATCACCTTTAGGGTGGTGGTCTTGACTTCATAATTTTAAATTTAAAGGTTATACGTTTTCATTTTCCTTATATTGAAAAGAAAACCAATACTTTGAATAAAATTCTTCTTTTACTTCTTCTTCAATGATGCAATCTTTCTCAAGAGTTCCCATCTCATTCCATTCTTCTTCTGAAAAACCCTCTTTAAAAGGTGAAAATTCAAATTCAAATTTGTCACCAACATCTTCTGTAGCTTGTTTGCCATTCCAAACAACTTTGTAAGTTAAATCTTCGTAGTTCATTGCTTTTAGTTTTAATGGTTAATAACTTATTTTGTTAATACAAATATAACACGGATAACTTATTTATCCAAATTATCCGTGTTAATAAATGTTAATTAACTCCAGATTTCTTTTACTGCATCAGCAGGGCAATTATCCAATTTTTCAGGAATTTCATAACCACCAACCACATAATTGATTTTTTTTGTTGGTTTCCCGTCAATATCTTTTAAAAACGGCATTCTCAAAATAGCATCTTTTTGTGGAATGTTAATACTGTTGGCTGCAGCTTGAAAGCATCACCATCTCTGGCTACTGCAATGAAACCTCTCAATCCAAATGAATTAGTATTCTCTGAAACTGCAACAACTTTGAATTCTTTAAACATAACTGTTTGTTTTAATGGTTAACAACTTATTTTGTTAGTACAAATATAACTGAAGTAATCCACTCATGCAAATTATTTCTGTTAATAAATGTTAAACTAAATCTTTTATTGATTCAGTTAAATTTAAATTTTCTGAATTGAAAATATGTTTAGCACTACAATACGATTCAATTTTATTGTTTACATATTCATAAACACCATAATTATTTGAATCAAAAAAATACAAATCATTCTCAATATATTTTTTAACACCAATAAGAGAAAAAAATGTTTTATCCACATATTCTCTATTAATGAAAGAAAACACTTTAAAAGTTCTCATAATTTTAAATTTAGTTTGGGAGAATAATTTCTGCAGTTTCACCTGAACATCTTTTAAAAGCGTGTTGTATTGATTCAGGTGTTAATTCATTTGAAAATTCCCATCCAGTATAATTAGGCTCAATATTCTTTTTCCATATTGCCCATGATTCCATCGCAATGATAATGCTAGTCCATTGCGTAGCATTAATGGTTTCAATCCATTCATAAGGAATGAAAATTGCAAATGTATTATTCACTGTTTTAGTAATGTAAGGTTTTTTCATTTTATTTTTGTTTTAATTTTGTATAACAAATGTAATAAATAAAAACAATACAAACAAATTATTTTTGTTAATAATTGTTAAATAAAAAAATCCTCCATGTATAAAACATGAAGGATTTTCAACCATCAAAACTAAAAACTACGAATAAAAGACTTGTAAAATACAATTCGGGTCATCTACAGTCATCCCGATTTTTTCTTCAATAAACATTCTGTTTGGATCTGAATGCGATAAATTTAAATCATGTTTCAGATCATTAATTGTGGTTACTGTTGTGTCATCCTCACCAAAATTAAACCACAAATCCCCATTCTCAACTTCTGGGTGTTTTTTTCTAATTACTTCTTCAGCTTCTCTCAACCCTTTAATCAAATCGGAAACACCGATATTGTTTTGGTTGAATTCAAAAAACAGGTTTCCACATTTGTAAGCCACACCTGTTGCTTTAATTGGTTCCATTACATTTAAAATTTTTAATGATTAACTAATTTTATTATTACAAATATAAGTCTTTTATTTATAGTTCTGTAATAACATGAAAATCCACGAAATTACATTTTATTCTTCATTCTACGAGCTAACTAATGTTATTCTCTCCTGAAGCGTTAATTCGGGTGAACTCAACCCTATTTTAATCATTAATTTAAATAACTTGGTTATCGTTATTTGAACACAAATATAAAATAATTATTCAATATAAACAAGAGTTTTTCATTATTTTTTCAAAATATTTCATTATATTTATGATGTTTTTATTTATACGGTGCAAATTATTTCTGTTAAAAGATCTTAATTTAATTCATAGAGATAAATTTAAAATCTTTGGCTCTCTCATGCTTATAGTCATTTATTCTATTAAGCAATTCAAGTTTTTCAACATTATTTAATCCATCCAACATTTCTAAATTTATATTATTGCTGTCTGGATAGTTGCAAAGGATTACTTTTGTTTCGTATTCCTTTCTCCAGTCATTAAATGCTTTGTCGATATTTGTTAGTTTCTGGTACATAGTTTTAAGTTTTAAAGTTTATACAAATATAAGGCAAAAAAATTCCCTATCCAAATAAATAGATAGGGAATTTAGTTAATAAAACTTAAATATTTGATAATGTTTTTTCAAATATTTCTGATAATGTTTTATAGTATTCCAATTCAATTTTTTGATTGTTTAGAATTCCGTTGAATTCTGTGTGTAAAAGATATTCAGCTTCAGATCCAACTTCATAATCTTTTTGCATTAATTTGCTTAAATCTGAATTTCTTGCAATCAAATCACACCCATAATAATTTGGATAATACTTTTCAACTAAATCCCAAGGTTCGTTTTTCATATCTTTTAGTTTTAATGATTAATAACAATACAAATATAACAGGAATAATCAACCTATGCAAATTATTCCTGTTAATAAATGTTAAACTCTGGAATATTTTTGTCTGTAAAAATCCTTTAGAGTTTTATGAGATAAACTCTTTATATGGTTGTATTTTGAATAATATCCATTACTTAAAGAAAATAGAAACATATACACACCATAAAATTTGTTCTTTACAGGTGGTTTCTTTACGTTTCTAATAACAAGTGAAGCATTCACCCTCATATCATGAACATCATCAAATAAACCCTGTTGTATGCACTTTAATGTACCTAATAAAAAATGTTCGCTTGTCATGGTATTATTTTTTAAATTTAAAATTAATACTCTAATTCAGGAATAAATGTTTGTCTCCAAAGTTTACTTTCAACAATATTTAATTCAACATTTTTAAATTGACCATTGAAAACATCTGTAATATATTCCTTCAATGAATCAATTGTTCCCCCTCCTTTACCGATTAGAATCCCCGGATTTTCCAATCTAATAGTAACAATCATATCATTTTTAGGAAAATCAAAAGTTAAATTTGTAATTTCAAAATTCCTAATAGGAATATGTGTTTCATAAATCTGTTCAATATATTCATAAGTACAACCCTCAAAGAAAATCCTAAAGCAACTTTTAAATTTATTTATTGCTTTTATTTGTTCTTTAGTATAAGTTTTCTCATTGAATAGAAATTCCATAACTCAAATATTTTTAATTATTAATACAAAACAGGTAAATCATTAAATTCTTTTTTTGTTAGTAAAGCAACTTCTTGATCATAAGAACCTGCACCAACAACAAAATTTGTTCTCCCCCTATATTTTTTAATAAGAACACTACCATCAATTTTAAATCCAGATACTTTTAAAGTATCGTGCTTACTTCCTAATGACTTAATCCCATCCATAAGACCTTTACCTCCTAAAACAATAATATCGTTTATTCTAGCTTGTTTCTCATATTCTGTAAGACTATTAAATACTTTCATAACTCAAATATTTTTAATGGTTAATTACTAATAACAAATATAGTGTTTATTGAAGTAACCACCAAATAATTTTAGTTAATAAACGTTAATCCAAAATAATACTTATTAGATATGAGGGTAAACAAACACCAAAAAATAAAATCAAAAATAAATTTAAATATTCTTTTTGATAGGTACTAAGCAATACCAGAATCAATATTGCAGACAAATAAGCAATCCATAAAAAGATCTTTCTTAATTGCTTTTTAAATTTAAAATTTCTCATAGTGTTTTTAATTTAAAAAACAGGTATGAAAATAAATCCATACCTGTTACAAAACAAACCATTAAGCTACAGCATATACAAGCTAAAATTTAACCCAAATTGTGCAACTGAATCCACAACAAAATAAAAATTCTTTTCGGGATATTTTTCTAGTGCTTCCTCAAGCATCTTTGATGGATCGCATCCACGTTCAAACATCAAATAATCATCCTCATCAATTCCTTCACCTTTAGGCTCAAAACCGTATAAATTGATTGCATTTTTGGGATTGTTTAAATAATCCTCTTTTTCTAAGAATTCAATGAAGTCATCCTCATCCATTTCATTCAACTCATCCACACCCATTACTTCACCGTCTAAAATGACAAATTGGGGTTGCCACCCATAAGAATCAGGTGAAGACCTAAAACAACGGTCATTCGTGTAATCCACCACCCACTCATCAGACCATTCCAATTCAAAATTTTCTTCAAGGAATTCCATGATGTTTGGAAATTTATCGAATACATTCCAATTACTCAAAAGAATAGCTTTTTTTCCTTCTTCAAGGTCATAACCATGATCACCATACTCTGAAACAATTTCAATCTCATCATAGATTGAATTAGTGTTTTCAATTGCTGAAAGGATTGTCTGGAATCTGTCTTCTACTGAAATAGTCATAATTAATATGTTTTAATGATTAATAATTAACAACAGTACAAATGTAAGGATAAAAACAATACCCTCCAAATTTTAAAGTGGAAAATTTTCTCTTTTAACTTTTATTAAGATAATGATAGTCAAATGTTAAAAGTGTTAAATTGTTTGGTTAGAATGAATACTATTCTTATATTTGTATTACCGATTTGGGTGGGCGTTGCTATCAAAAGTAGCAGGAAGAGTGGACTCCAACCTATATAATTTTTTTTATTATGTTAAATAAAAAATAAATTTAAATAAAGTTATTAGTTTTAAGCAAACTTTGAAGTGTTGCTGGAGAACTCCCCTTGCTTCTTCATGCTATCATCCACAAGGTTGAACCATAAACTTTAAATTTAAAAATTATTCTTCTTCTTGTTCTTCCTCCCAAGTTTCTTTTAGGTTATCCAACTGATCCAAGGTGCAAATGAACAACTCATCTGCAAGTTCTTTAATCTCATCAAAAGAACTTGCATTTTGAAGGATTGAATATAATCCTTCATCATTCATAAAATTGATTGAAAGTTCTTCGTCTGAATAATGTCTAATGTCGTTTCTCATCTCAAATAGTTTTATTGGTTTAACTTATTTTGTTAGTACAAATATAACAGGAATAACTTAATTAACCAAATTATTCCTGTTAAAAAATGTTAATTAGTCGTATGACCAGATAATTGATATGAGACGTTCAGTGTTTTCAATGCAACCCTCTTCGATTGATTCTTCAGCAACAACCTCATCAATATCATTTTCAATGCACAAATTAACGTATCGCTTTTCAGCTTCAGCGATTACATCATCTTTTAATTGCTCTTCATGAACAATAAAAGAATCAATTGATAAAATGAAACCTGTTGGTTTTTCTGAAACAATTACATTAACAATATCCATAATCAAATAGTTTTAATGGTTTAACTTATTTTGTTAGTACAAATGTAACAAGAATAATTCACCCATGCAAATTATTCCTGTTAATAATTGTTAATTAATTTAAGAACCATAAAGATGACTTGTTACAAATGGATTGTTACAAGCAGAACAATAGACAATGGTTTCAATAGAATTGCCCAAAACTTGTCTTTCTGGTTTATTATTTTGCTTTATATCGGTTTTAACACCACAAGCACCACATACTCGATCAAAACCAAAATAATTATTCTTAATCTTTTTCGTGTTCTTATATGCTTTTTCCCACATACTCATAATTTTAAATGTTAAAATGGAAATTCTTCAAGTTCTTTCTGACTATATTCAACAAGTTCCTCCTTTGTAAAAGAAGGGAAATGAAAATTTAAATTTAAAAATTCCATTTGTTCATCTGTGCAAACAAACATTTTTCTCACTTCTTTTTCAACTTCACTAAAACTCCCTTCATAAGAATTAATAAAGAGAAGTGAATATAATCCTTCATCATTGTTAAAACGATCCACAAGATTAAATTTATTTTCTGTTCTAATGTCGCTCATTTTCATATCTGTTTTGTTTTAATGATTAACAACACTACAAATGTAAGGATAAAAACAATACCATCCAAATTTTAAATTTAAAAAATAACTCTTTTAACTTTTATTAACAAAAAATCCTTTGCTAAATTAATAACAAAGGATTTTTTAAATTTAAAATTATGGAATTATGAAACTTTTTCATAAATTGCTTCACCATTGGAAAATAAAGCAGTACGAACATATGTTTCTGTTAATTTTCCAAGGTGTTCTTCAGTTTCTTCTGATAGCTGAATAATAGTCTTATCAATGAAATTAAGAACGTTTTTTGATTGAATAGTACCAAACCCTCTGGAGTAGCCTTCATCCTCAAATTGGTCTATAATCCAATCTTTTTCTGGAATCTCATCATTATATTTATCATAAGGTGTTTCTATTTCAATTTCCCAATCTAAATTTACACCTGCATAATAACCTGATCGGATTAATACATTAATAATAATTTCCACGCTAAAATCGCCAAAATATTTTTCAACACTCTTTTGAGCAATAATAACAGAAGGATAACTTCTATTATCATCATGTGGTCTGGAGTCCATTTCTTCATAACCATGTTCAGAAAGATAATATTGAATATCTTCTTTCTGCATATCGTATTCAAAATCATCCTCAATCTCTAATACGAAATATTTTGAGGCGTTTCTGTTCGCAAAGTTTGGAGTACTCATAACATTTAGTTTTAATGGTTTAACTTATTTTGTTAGTACAAATGTAACAGGAATAATTCACCCATGCAAATTATTCCTGTTAATAAATGTTAACCTTTTGGTTTTTTCATGGATGCAATTACAGAATCTACATCAAAGAATAAATTAAATTTATATCCATTTGCTTTGAGAATTTCATATTTAAATTCCCACGTGTGAATAATATTGTTAATGTGATCCAAAGACAAATTAATAAATTTATCTTTATTCATTTTGGCAACCATTTCTTCAGTAATTGGTGTTTCGATAATGGTTTCCACTTCTTCCTTTACACCATAAGCAGGAAATCCTTTAATATGACAAAGGTATAACTTTGAAACACTTCCGTTTTCGTCTCTAATAACTGTTTTCATAAAGCAAATAGTTTTAATGATTAATAATTAACAACAGTACAAATGTAAGGATAAAAACAATACCATCCAAATTTTAAATTTAAAAAATGATAGTTTTAACTTTTATTAAGATAATAATAGTCAAATGTTAAAAGTGTTAAATAATTTGGTTTGAATGAATTAATGTGGTATATTTGTACTATCAGATTGAAAGACTGATGGGCGGTGTCATCACAAGTGACAGGAAGAGTGGACTCCAACCTATATAATTTTTTTTATTATGTTAAATAAAAAATTAAATTTAAATTTGTTCACAAAAGAAAGGTGTTCACGTTACATGAACACCCTTCAAAAATGAACAAACCCATTAACCCAAATCCTCAACAATATACTCTCCAGATTTAATTTTCTTTCTGGTTTCTGCAATTCCTTCACCCAAAAATTCGTTTCTGTGTTTTCCAGTAGTGGCAGAATAATTCCAGTAACGCTCATTTAAGGTTATTTCTCCAGAACCCAAGTCTTTGACCGCAATCAAAGAATCATAAGAAAATAAGGCCACCTGATCCTCATTTTCCACTACTACGAAGTTGTTTCCTTGCTTTACAATTTTAAAATCTTTAAAACTCATAATGTTTAGTTTTTTGTGGTTTAACAATAGTACAAATATAACACGGATAACTTACTTATCCAAATTATCCGTGTTAATAAATGTTAATAATTACAGTAAAACAAATTCAAATTCCTCATCACCCATTCCATTATTATCTAAATAACGTTGAATCTCAGATATTGAAATATTTTCAATATTTGTTTCAATATCGCCAACAGTTATTAATTCATTGTTTTCAATAGAATATAGGTTAATAGTTTTGAACCCACATTCATAATCTTTTTCAATTGTATAATAAATCTTTTTCATAACAAATAGTTTTAATGATTTAACAACAATACAAATATAGGGTTTATGGTTTAATCTACCAAATATTTTCTGTTAAAAAATGTTAATTCAATTCATTTTCTTTTAACCAATCAGATTGTAAAATACAATTATCTTTTTTTACAATTCTAACTGTAGAACCTTTGGGAAAATCCCCACCAATTTTAAAAGTTTTATCATTCACTTTTATTATCTTTGCAGGTATCATTCCATTTTCTTTACTGTAATAATAAATAAAATCCCCTTTGTTCATAATTTTAAATTTAAAAAAATATATCATCAAATTCAAGACCGTGACCTTGCAAGCCACGAATCAACTCAACAAAATTATCATAGGTATTATTACCAACAAATCCATTAGTAACAAGTTCCCCGTTTTCAATCTCAATATGTCCAAGCCACTCTCCATCTTTTCTAATACTCATTAGATGCTGGTCTTTTGAAAAATCTAATTCTTCATTCATAACTTAATTTGTTTTAATGGTTAATAATTAACAACACTACAAATGTATAGATAAAAACAATACCATCCAAATTTTAAATTTAAAATAGGTGTATTTTAACTATTATTAAGAAATTATAGATTAAATATTAAAAGATGTTAAATTGTTTGGATAGTATTTTTATTTGTTGTATGTTTGTAATCGAAAATAAAAACGAACCAGTAAAACAAAAGGAAATGATTAAAAATTCAGTACTTCAAGAAATTGAAAATTGGAAAAAAGATAACAATATTAGGGCAAAGGCAAAATACGTTCCTTTGTTAGAATGTTATCGAAGAATCCACCAATTTAATAATGGTGATATTGATACAGAATTGTTATTTCCTGCTTTACTTTCAGAGGTTAAACAAATAAAAGAGTATGTTGAACCAACATACGCAAGATTGACACCCAGAGCAATTAATTGGTATAAACTTACCAATGAGGGTAAAAAGATTATTCGTGACCTCATTAATCGTATTAATTGGAATCAAGACGAATTAAACCAATGGATTTTTGATTTGAACTACTAATATTTTTAAATTTATTTTTATGCAGTACATTGAAATTAATAAAAACGGTGAATCTTTGGGAACTCTAAGAACAGAATTTTATTCTTATCAAATTGCTGAATTCCTAAAGGAATTTAAACCCACAACAAATAAAAAATTCATTGATGAGTTTGTTTGGTTTGTTATAAATAAAGACAACTCAAATAAATTTATTGATGTCTTCTATGTAGATGACCTTATCGATATAACCAAACTTTAAATTTAAAAACTGTACATTATGAATGATTATTTTGAAAACATAGACGTAGTATTAATATCTTATTTTCGAGGTTCTAAATTTAAAGATTTGGATTATAAACATAATGAAGAAATTGATGTTAAAGGATTTCTCACAACGACAAAAGAAAGATACATTAATTATGTTATCAGTGATATATTATCCAAAGGATATAATATCATGTTAAAACCCTCAAAAGTTCTTCCACACATTTTATATCTTTCAATTGATGATAAAAATTTTAAACAAAGATAAATTTAAAAACTGTACATTATGATGACTATCTGGAAATTTGAATTAGAATTTAATGATATTACAAAAATATCTATACCCGAAGGTGCTGAAATTCTAACAGTACAAATTGATCAAAAAACTAATACTCCTTGTATTTGGGCATTAGTCGATACGTGTAACGACAAAGAAGTAAGATTTTTTGAACTCTTTGGTACTGGTCAGGAAATTTATTTTGATATGGGTGTAGATAGAGTGTACATTGGTACATATCAATATCAAATGGGTGGTTTTGTTGGTCATGTGTTTGAACGTATATTTTAACAATTATTAACTAAATATATTTGGTATATTTGAATTATGTAGTTATCTTTGTAATATTAAATTAATAACCATTAAAACTAAAACAAACCACTATGTTTAAAAAAGTAAAAAAATATACAATTAAATACTCTAAGGCAGGTTTTTATCAATATGCTGATTTTTTTGAGAATGAGGATGGTATTATTAACGATCCATCTTTTTATCCTCAGTATGTTAAACCTGATGAGGTTCCTTCACTGGACAATGTTAATACAATTGATGAGATATTATCTATCATTAAAAAGTTTTCTTTTTCTGGTCAGGCTGAAATATATTTGATTGATGAACAACCAGTGATGTTTGCTAATGCTACAAATATTCAAGAAGGAATTAAGAAAATAGGTGATGAGGTAAATGATTTTATAAATGGTAAAATTAAAGAGTTTTTTATTGAAACTATTTTACCTTTGCTCAATGAAAATAAATTTAAAATTTCCACTTCTTGGATTGGCCGACCCATTTTAATTTATAAAAATGAAGATGGAGAATGGGATAATATAGAAGCTTATAGTGATATAAATATCTTTATTGAATATGTATGTTACCAATTCCTAAATAAAATTAGATTTAACACTGATAAAATTAATTTTAAAAATGAAGTAGGTCGTGTTTCTATGGATTATTTTGCACGTTTGATTCATAATTTGGATTATAACGAATTAAAAGAAATTGGAATATTCATTGATATAAAATAAAAAGATTATGCTATTTGAATTTGGTAAATATACAGAGATAACGGATTTTGCTTTTAAAGAAAATCCAGAGTATGAAGAAAACAAATATATTAGGATATTTATTTGTCCTGATGTATGGGATTATCATCTTGTAAGGATCTTAAAGGGATATGGAAAAGATTATGAGAATGATGAGGATTCTTATATCATGGAGAGAGATAAAATCCCTATGGAGAAAAAAGGCCAAGGTCTTACCATAAGAAAAGTTCGTGATATTGTACAGAATGACCTTATGGAAAATTGGGATTATTATCAATCTTACGATCTAAATGATTTGATTGATAGAATTGATGGTGGTTTCGGGATTTTAAATTTAAAAACTGTACAATATGAATAGAGATCAAATGATCCTTGCTAAATCAAAAGGCAAACTACCTTTTAAAGTAATTAAAAACGATAAAGTTAAATTTAGTTTAGGTGAATCTTTTGAACAAACACAATCTAAATTTAAAGATTGGACAATTATTCAAATATCTTGGGATGAATTCGAATCAAATTATAAATTCTTTACTGTTATGAATGTAAAACAAATTCTAAAAGATCTAAGCAGTGTACACATCAATATACAGAAAATAACAATAGGTGTTGCTGATATTTATGGACAACATGAACTTGTTATAGAAGAAACCGGACACTCTTTTAAAACAGTCTCATTTGGAAAGTTAGGTGGTATTAGTGAATCATTCTATCCCAAACCAGAATTTAATTTTAAAAGGACTTCAGAATTTGGATATGACTCATTATATGAATTAATGAATCATCCTTTTAAATTTAAAGATTTTGTTGACTCAATTTAAATTTAAAACAATATATCTTTCTTTGGAATTATCAAAGGAAAATATTTCTGAAATACATATTACTTATGATTAGTATATAATGTACACCTTTTAACATTTATTAACTATTAATATTTGGAGTTTACATATAATGTACATATCTTTGTAATAACAAATAAAGAAAAAAGAATCTTATGGAAACAGTTACTTGGAAAATAGCAAAACAACATCAACACGATGCTTCAGGAGTTCAAAATCCTGAAAAATGGTTGTGGTCAAAAAAGAATGGTGTTTATTATCCACTATGTAAAAAACTTTAAATTTAAAATTATGCAAGCTGTAGAATTTTATTATGATAATGTTTATTCTCATTATAAAACTATTGATGAAATTACTAATGGATTTCTAATAAATATGTTTTATAGTGGTAAACCTAATGATGTGATAAAATTTTTTGATTATACCACTGGTAAAAAATGGAAAGTTAAATTTATAAAATATTGATATAATGTACACTTAACAAATTTTAACATAAAAAATTTGCATATAATGTACAGTTGTATTATCTTTGTACTACAATATTAATCATTAAAACATAAAACTATGAGCAAAGTAAGTCAGAATACCGTTGGAGAATTTGTAGGTCGTGAAGTATATTCAAATGTTACCGATATAGTTCAAGACCTCATCGAAACAAATAAAATTGAACTCTTTGAATACTGTACACCTAAATGTATTTATGAGGGTGAGGAATATACCCAAGAGGAAATTGATAAAATAATTGAGGATAGAGATGAAAAAATTGATCAACTTAATGATGAACTTCATGAAGTTATTTCAGAAGAACAAGAAATTGAAGTAGAAGAAAAAATTTCTCAACTGGAAGAAAAAATTGAAGAACTGGTGAATCTTGACTTTGATGAATATCCAGAACCATTGGAATATTGGATTGTTAGTCCTTTCCTTGCAGAGAAATTGAAAGATAGGGGAGAAGTTATCATTGATGAATATATGGCTCCTATTTGGGGTAGAGAAACATCTGGACAAGCAATCCTTCTTGATGGTGTTATGGTTGATATTGTAAAATCTTTAAAGAATTTTTAAAAAAGATTTGGTGGTTTAAAATATTTACCCTATATTTGTAATATCAAATTAATCATTAAAACTAAACGTTATGGATTTTAAGACAGTACTACTTACAGAATTTCTTGATTGTGGATATGCCGATGTTGATTTTCTTGAAAGAGAAATGAAAAATTTTGATGTAGAGATTGAGGATGTTGAAATTGAATCTGATGATAATTTTAATTCAATTATCGAAAGTGTATATCTTACAGCACTTAATAAATTCGATGTAGATCCATTTGATGAAGAATGGGAAGATAGAATCAGTATCTTTACAAATTACCTCGATTCTCATTTATGGATTGATAATGAAGAAATGAAAAGTATTGATGATCTTAAAGAAATTTTTGAAAAAAATCAATAAAATACTTGCACAGGAAAAATAAAAGAGTTATATTTGTACTGTAATTAAAAATGAAATATTTATGACTGAAGATGTATTAGTTGAATCTATTAAAAATAGAAATAATGAAACACATAATGTTTCTATAAGAGAAAAGAAAGTTGGGATTTTGCAAACATTAACAAACATGCTTGTAACCCATAAGAATTTATCTGGTAATACAGACATCACCAGTAAAATTGAAAAAGAGATTAATAATCTTTTAGATAACTTTTAAATTTATAAAGAGGTTGGTTGTCACCTGAAACGTCAGCGTGTTTTCATGATAATATTTTCTACCAACCTCTTAATTAAAAGATGAGCAACAGCAATCATTTAAAAAAACCTGATATATGATTTGGATAAATAAATGCTCATCTGTTTCTATAAAGTGACATACAGCAACCACCCTATGGTTAAATTTAAATTCTGAAACATTTAAAGATGCGGTTCAAATCCGTTTGTCACTTGTAAAAGGTAACTTACAGCAACTATTTATATACATCAATCTTTTAAATTGACACGTAAATATAGTTACCTGTTTTTTAATTATTAGTAAATTGAGGAATAAATATACTCTTATATCGTTTAGATATAATCTGTCTAATAATTAAATTTAAAAAATAAAATCTTTTGAAAATCTCATAAGATGACTTACAGCAATCTTTTTTAAAACTAATGGATATAGCGATAGTAGTAAAATAGTCATCTGTTTATATGCCGAGGTGATGAAACTGGTAAACATAGTAGAATTAAACTCTACCGATCAGTAATGGTCTTGCAGGTTCGAGTCCTGTTCTCGGCACTCTCAAATAGTTTTGTTTTAATGGTTTAATGATGAGAAAGGAATATGGTTTTATACTATATTCCTTTTTTTATTTTAACATTATTTAACACTTATAATTTGCATAGGTTATTTAGTTGTAATATATTTGTATTGTAATCATAAAACAAAACAAGATATGAAAACAATTAATGGAATTACTCTAACAGGAAAAAAAGCTAAAAGATTATCTGATGGTAAAATCTTTGAAATTATAATACCTTCAATGGAACTTGGGTATTTTAAATCTTTGGTTTATTTGAAAGAATGTGGTTATGATATTAATAAATATATTGAGAATTTAATAGTGGAACTAAACCCACATAGATTTAAAACTCTTACCACTCAAGAAATAAGTGATGAGTTTATTATTAATACTCCTTATGATGAAGCAGTAAAGCTTCAGGATGATGAAGGTTATGTTTATTGTGAAGGATTTGGTAAAATTCATATTGATAATTGGAGAATTAAGGGAGAACAAGATATGAAAAAACTAATTTGTGAAAATTGCAAATCAATCCATGAAGAAGGATCTAAGAGATGTTATTGTGGTTCTACTACATTAAGTCCTACTCATCCATCTAATAAAACAGACCGTGAAAAAGCTATGGAATGGTGGAATAATCTTTCTATGTTGAAAAAACATGGTTTAGCACTTACATATTACAAAAGAAAACCAGATTCCCTAACAGGTAGAGAAATTGAACATATTTGGAATATGGAATTTGTTTGGAAAAAATCAGAAAGAAAATCCGATGGTAAATTATGGGGTGATGATGGTGAAAGACTATACACCAAAGAAGATGTTGAATTTTTAATTATGCAATCACATATTGCAAGAAATAAAATGACTGATCCATATAATCAAATTCCTGAATGGATTGAAAACAATCTTTAAATTTAAAATTATGAATTTTTATCCTAAAAGCAAAATAGATTATCGAAAAGATATTAAATTTAAAATGTTTAATCAATATGCTGATTATTTAGCTTCAAGAAGTATATCTGTTGGTAATCGTCAAATAAATGAAGCAATTCATTATTATAGTATTATTAATTCATTAGAGGGTAAAAGATTTAAACTTAAATTAATGACTTTAAATCCTTTTTTTAAAATTCGTTTATTACTGATTGGTAAATTATCTAAATATTATAGGGTTTATGAACGTTTAATCTCTATCATGGAATATTATGATAGAAAAATAAACAGGCTTAAAATCATAGCTAAAAACAATCATAAACAAGGGTATTTGCTACACCTCAATATTAATTCTGAAATTTTAAATTAAACAATAATCATTATGGGAGTACTAAGTTGTGATAAAAACGGTTGTGATAATATAATGTGTGACACCTGTGTAAATGGTGAGTATTATATTTGTAATGAATGTAAAGATGAATTTAAAAATTGGATTAAAACCCAATCACCTTTATATTTAGATAGTAATGAATTTATCTATGATAAATTTAAAGAATTCATGGCTATGGAAAAGAAATATATTGATTATGATACGCATAATGTTATTGATAAATTCTTTAATGAATATTATTATTAATATTTTAAATTTAAAATCCTATATAATAAGTATAGGATTTTTTTTATCTATATATTGAAATGTTAAAAATGTTAAATAATTTGGTACACTGGAGAACTAATAGTATATTTGTTATATCATCTTAAAGAGATGAGGGGCGGTGTTATTCTTAGAGTAACAGGAAGAGTAGACTCCATCCTACCTAATATTGGTATATTATGTTTAATAGTGAACTCCCCTGTCTTATAACTGACATTATGATAAATAACCTCATCAAACCCTTTAAATTTAAATGATTCACCAGTCCTATAACTCACATTATGATAAACGAAAACAACTTAACATAATTTTTTTAAAATTATTAGGGTGGAGTCTACTCTTCCAGCTACTAAACATAATAGCTACGCCCTTATCCCTCTTCAGGATAACAATACAAAGATACGAATTAAATCTCTAACTACCAAATTTTTAACAAAATTTAACACACCAATATTTTAACTTTTATTAACTGTTTAAAATTTGCAGATTCAAATATAATCCCTACATTTGTAATACAATATTAATAACTAAAACTAAACATTATGGCTTGTATTATTTCGTTAATTGATCCTACAAAAAATAAAGCAGTAAAAACATTAACTATTGATGAGAATTACGCAAATGCAGAAAAGAAAGTTAAAGAATTAAATACAAATATCAGTAAAATGAAACCAAATAAAAAGGGTTTTTTCTGGAGTGTAACTACTATAAATGTTTAAATTTAAAATGTTAACATTTATTAACTAAAATTATTTGGTGTATTAGATCATTACCCCTATATTTGTAATACAAACATAAAAATAAAATGATCATGAAAACAATTAAAGGAACATTCATTGACACTGGAAGTCACGGGTATCTTTCAATAGCAAAGAAAGACCTTATTGCTATTGAATACCCTTATGAAAAAATAAGTAGGTATAGTGGTCATAATCTTACAAGGGTTTTTCTTGAAGAAGATTGTGATGCAAGTGATCTTGTTGAATTTTGTAGGGAAAAGAAAATACCCTTTGATTTTAAAGAATCATACAACCCTAATTTTTCAATTACCCATAATTATGAACATGAATTGTTTAATATTAAATTTAACATTGGTGATAAATATGTTATGGCCGATAATTCAATTGGTGAAGTAATTGAGAATAAAAATAAAATTATTATTAGTGTTGGATATATGAGGTATAAACTACCTAAAACAAATCCCTTTAAATATATTAAATCTGTTTTATAATTAACATTTATTAACACAATATATTTGGTTTTTATTTATAAATCAAATACATTTGTACTGTAATCATAAAACAAAAACAAACATGAAAAAATTCTATTACACATTCGAGAAAGAAACAAAAGATTTTAGTGATGGATTGTTTTATTTCTCTGGTAAGGTTATCATATTCATTTATGATATTCAAAATAATATTATTGTACCATTTGATGAGGAAATAGAATATAATATAGATAATATTCATAAAACAGAGGATTTGGATATTATTAATATGGTTGAAAGTGTTATTTCAAATCATCTATATGAAAAACACAATATAAAATCAAATTTCAAATTGTCTTACCTTTAAATTTAAAATTATGGCTACTATTAGAAAAAAATTAAACGTGCATCCCTCAAAAATATTCTATACCTATTTGTACCCATTGTATGCAAAAGAATTTTTGTTTGGGGATTCTTATCAAGAATTTATTGAATTGATTGAAGAAGACTTCATTTTAACCGTTAGACAAAAAAATGCTATTGAAACAGCATGGGAGGAAAAAGAAGAAATTATATCTACTTAATATTTTAAATTTAAAATATCATGGACAAAAAATCAACAATGGAAACCATTATTGAAATATATAATGATAAAATTGAACAAGGAAGATTTGAAGCATTAATGGCTATTTCAAATTATCTTCATTATGAAGCAAAATTATCAGATAAAGATATTGATAGAATATTTTTATTATTCAATGATTAACTTTTATTAACACAATATATTTGGTTATCATCTATAAATCAATTATATTTGTATTATAATCATTAAAACAAAAACAATCATGAAGAAAGAATTAACAGTAATATTTAGGAAGTATAGTAATGGAGATGTTATTGCTCTATTTCCTTATGAATTAGAAAATGCTTATGGTGATGTTTTGTCTTATATGCACATAGGACAACATTCAATTGCTACTTACAATTTCGTGATTAGAAACACCAAATTAGCAACCGAAGAAGAATATTCTGATCTTCTTAATGAATTGAAAGGAATTTATGATGGTCATAAAATTAAAGTATTGAAAAGAATGAACGGTAGAAAATACCGAAATGAATTAGGAAGAATATTATTCTAATTTTAAATTTAAAATCATGACAAAAAATACTCTAAGGGTTATTAATGAAATGGCTAATAGTTTAAAAGAAAGATATGATGCTATTTCTAAAATGGATGCTGCTAAATTCTTAAAAGAATTATATCCTAATATGACTCTTAAAGAATTTATGGAAGCTTATAAATTTGCTTATGAATAATTAATATTGTACATTATGAATAAGAAAAAAGAAAATATTATAGTTTATTGTGTTTGGGTTAATGGTAGAGATATTGATGATGAAAATCAACATTTCCCCATTGATACAAATGTTGAAGGTGATTGGCATTCTGATTTTAAACGGGCATTTACTGATTATTATGGTGCAATAGGATTTGAATATGATGAATTTGGTGATGCTTCAAATGATCTATATAAAGATTATATTGTAATATTGTTTTCTATTAATATTAATATTGAGAAATTTGAAAATATGTTTGACCTCGATTTCGATATTGATAATGATGATGTTCAAGAAATGATCCCTTATTATATAAATTATGATTTTAATATTGTAGCTGAAAGAATTTCTGAATTTTAAATTTAAAAACTGTACATTATGAAATGTTATGTAATCAAATCTAATCATGGCAATCAATCAGGATTCAACCGTAAATGGGAACTTATTGATGAATGTTATTCAATTAAAGAAGCTAAAAATGTATTAAGAGATTTAGCTTTTAATTGCTCAGATGATATTATTGAAAGAAATCGTGCCCCGTTTGATACTAAAACTCATGAGTATCTATATACTAAAAATGATACATCTTTTGAGTATGATGGTTATAAATATGTTATTATTACCCGTAAAGATGTTGTTGATCGTATGATATTTAATGGTGGATCAATGGGTTATCAACCAAATTTTATCGAATTTTAAATTTAAATTTCACTATGAAAGATGAATGGTTGAAAATTACTATTAGTTCTTATTCTAATGAATTATTAAAAGAACTGTACATTGAATTAAAAAAAGTGGGTAATATGAAAAAACCATATTACGCTAACAAATCAATCAAATTAAAAGAATTGTTCAATATGAGCAATCAAAAATATTGGTTAGACCAATACCATGAAATTAAATTTGAATTGGAAACTGAAATCCTTTATAGAATATCAATTGATTTATTTTAAATTTAAAAACTGTACATTATATGAAAAATATTATTAAATTAATCCTACTGGTTTTTGTTATTGTTGTTGGTTTTAAAGCCTATAACAAGTCACAAACTAATGAGAAAGGTATTTGGTACAACGTAGGTGTATCATCAAAAGAAACTGCCCTATATGTTGTTCAATGGTCTAAACCTGTTGTGCAATCTATTAAAGATGGTTTCCAATCTGAATAATAACTAAATTTAAAATATTATGATTAAAAATAGAAACGATATTATTAGAGATTTTAATAGAGATGTTGGGTTTACCCCTGATATATCAATATTAAATTATCTTATGGAAGATGTATTGGATGAGGATGATGCTGAACATTTGTATAAAGTCCATGAATATATTAAATGGTTGGAAGATAAATATTCTAATTTTAATAAATAGTTATTATACCCAATAGAATATAATTTTAAATTTAAATATTATTTTATATCTTATTGGGTATATCTTTAAAAAAACTATTTGTTTTTACTGTACATTATTACTATATTTGTACCACAATTAAAATATACACCCTTAGTTCAACGGATAGAACGTGTGACTTCTAATCTCAAGATGTAGGTTCGATTCCTACAGGGTGTACTAATCTAAATTTAAAAAACTGTACATTATGTCTAAAACTTATAAATTTCATCCAGAGAATAAAGTATTCACTATTGGTGATGAAATTATCTATAATAACCTTAAATTTACCCTTACTAAAGATGTTATAGATAATAACCCAGAAATCTTTACAGAAATCGAAGAAAAACTATTTAGAACCATTAATGGTACTAATATCTATCCTGATTATCGTTATTATTATGTGGAATATGATTATTTGCGTATTAATAGTGTCATAATTGATAAATATAATTATACTTATTATAAAAATACTTACCTATTCAAAACATTAGAAGAAGCAGAAAAAGACTTATATAATTATATTACTTCAAATGCCGAAGATTATAGTCTAACTGATAATATATCCATTCATAAATTCCTTATGGTTATTAGTAAACATTTAAATGGTGAATGGAAACCAACTGAACATAATGATAAATTTATTATTATGTCTGATTTTACTGTTGATAAAATTACTGATCTTGCTCTTATTGATGTAGTCTTTAAATCTAAATCCACTGCAGATAGAGCAGTCGATATTATTAAACTATTTTTATTCAAATTAAAGAAATTATCCTAATTATAAATTTATTTATTGTTTATTAAAATATATTATATTACTTTTGTATTAATAAATAATTAGGGCCTATAGCTCAGTTGGTTAGAGCAGAATACTCATAATATTAAGGTCGTAGGTTCAAGTCCTACTAGGCCCACCTAATTAAATCAACTTTAAATTTAAAATACTGTACATTATGAAGGATAATATTGAATACTTTTTCATCGAATCACAAAAGAAAATTAAAATAGGTGATGTTATTAATATTAACGGAACTAATACTCCAGTTACTCGAAGACTAATTACTCTTAACCCTGATATGTTTAGAGTCGTTAATAATACTAAAAAAGAAGATAAAACACATCTTGGCGGTTCTTCTATTAATTTTTCTTCATCATTGGCTTTTGCTACTACTCCTAATGGATTATTTAAAAAATTAAATATATCTAATTGGGATTTAACAAATATTACCGATCTTAGTGATATAGGGAAAAAAACTATTTTTACTACTTTTGATGGTGTTCAAATTTATGATGAAGACCAAATCTTATATGGTGTTCCTATTAATCACCCTATTTTAAATATTGGTGATGTTGATCTGTATATAAACAAACCAGTTAATTTTGCCAAAGATAATAATATCTTTTGGAACTGGTTCTCCAGTAAGTATGACAGACAAAGATGGATTATTGAAAATTCTAAATATATTAAATACGTTGGGCATTTAGTTGATAATACAATATTATTTAGTGGTAGATGTTTCTATAAAGATAATATTAGTGATTATCTTGAATTTAGTAATAATTATTGGGATTTTAAACCTATCAAAGAAGAAGAATATGTTGGTTATCTAATTAAAGAATTTAAAAAGAAATATCCTGATAATGTTTTAGGATCTTTTAGTTTTGATTCTGATAATCTAAATCTTTATTTTAAATATAAAAATAATATATCAATTAAAATCTATGATGTTCTTAATGATAAATGGTATTTAGATGCTCATATTAATCAATATGATGAAATAATCCATCCTGATGATGATTGCTATTTCTTCCTAATTGATAATACTAATAAATATATCAAGGATATAATCTCTAAAGATAAATTTAAAAATATCCTAATTAGTATTGAAAATAAAAATAAACAATATAACAAAAAACATTCTATTGGAGATTTCTTTGTTTCTAAATCTAAAAAAACTACCCATGACCATTGGTATAAAATCCAAAGAAGAAAATATACTGATAAATTAGATGTTGAATATTTTGGATTTGCAAATAAAAAAGAAAAAGCATTACACCTACTTAATGTAATTGCCAAAGACCTTAATAATGGTTGGTCTTTTGATTATTCTAACCCAAATTGTAATGGATCTGTTATTGTTTATGATGGTCATCAAAATAAATTTCTTGTTATGAGTTGTGTTGAAGATCCTTCTGTAACTGATGTAGTCTTTAAAAATAGGGTAGATGCTGAAACAACTATTAAAATTATGGGTGATTATCTTTACAATCTTGTTAATAAAAATTTAATTTAATTTTTTTGTCTACTCTTTTTATCCCCTATAGAAAAAATATCTATAGGGGATTTTTTTGTTTATCATAATTCTATTTAATATAATTTTTTATAATTTTAATAAACATAATTTTAATTATGGATGAAATGCTCTGGGTGGGGGAACCCCATTTTCAACCACTATTAACCATTTTCAACCACCTAATACTGTACAATGTTTACATATTCTCGTCATAAACCCCTAATAATCAACTAAATAACTATTTTAATATATTTTAAATTTAAAATACTGTACAATGTGCCTATATCCCCCTCTATTTCAACGAATTAGAATATATATCCCTAACTACTTAATAAATAGATATATAATGGGTTTAGTACAAATAAATAGGGTTTTAGTACAGATAGACGATAAATGATTAAAAAATAAACAAAATATAGTAAAGATAATAATCAATATAAATTATGATTAAAAACTAATCATTGTTATGATTAAAATATGGTCAAAAATAGTAATAGATAAAATAATATCTATATAGGGGAAAAATGATTAGTATGGATAATATATTATCTTCTATGGGTTATATTTGTATAATATAGTAATGATAGTTTCATAAAAAAGTTCTATGGGTATCTTTGTGTGGATATATAGATAAATGTTCTTATATGGCTTAAAAATGGTTTATATGGTGACTAATCATTATTCTTATTATAGTTATAGGAATAATTAATATTCATAGATAATAATTATTTTTCTTCTATGGGAATTTTTTCTTATAAAATATTTGCATGGTAAAAATAAATGTGTTATGTTTGCAGAGTAATAATTAAATAAGTATTAATAATTAAATAAAAAGAAGCATTATGAAGAAAATTATTTTATTATTGATGATTGCATTTGTTGGTATAATAAATACTGTGGATGCACAAAAAGAAATCAATTTCTTTTCAATGGGTATTACCACAAATTATATTGAATCTGAAATTCTTGAAGTGGATGATGAAGCTGCTTTTATGTTTTCAATTGATTATAATTGGTTACATTTAGATTATTCTAATTCATTAAGAGAATATAATAATGATAAAGATAATCTTCATTGGTATGGTGGTAATGTTGGTGTTAATTTCAAATTATCGAATCCTTCAGGGTATAAACCATTAATTTATATAACACCCAAAATTGGATATGTGGTGTCTGAACAAATATATGGTAATATAGTAACATATAGAGAGGGTAAAATGAATGGTGGTATTCAGTTAACATTATCACAACACGATACAAGTATTACTATGGGTACAGGAACTATACAAAGAATATATTTTACAATTGGTATAAATCTTAATTATAAACAAAAACAATAAGTACTATGAATAAAACTATATTAATAATTAGTTTACTGATTTTAACATTAACTCAGATGAGTTGTGTTAGCACATCCATTTTGTCAGATGCAGAATATTCCACAGAGATAAATGTTAATAAATCAAAAGATTCATTATTCGTTGAATGTAATTTATGGGCTGTTGATGTTTTTAATTCATCAAAAACAGTTATTCAATACAGTGATAAAGAATATGGTGTTTTTAAAGGTAAATATGTTATAGATTATTTTAATAGTGAAAGTTTTACTACTGAATATAAAGGTATTTTTACAGTCTATGTTGATGATAATTACACTAAATTAATCATTAAACCATATGGGACATCAATATATAATGAAAAAATGTTATACGATAAGATTTATTTTGTGTTGAAATCATTTCATAATTATTTTAATAAACCTGACCCCAAATATGAGTTTGAAATAGAGAAACCTAAATCTAATAATAATACATATCGTTATTATAATAATCCAATTGGTAGATAATATAAACAATATTAATAATTAAACAAAAAGAGTTATTATGATTTCACTACTATTAATGATTTTAGCATTAACCTTATGGATTTTGTATGGATATGAAAAAATTAAGATAATATATCCAATATTAGCAAATATTTTACAAGTTCTTTGGATCATATATTTATTAATATCATAGAGAAGTTTTTTATATAAAATAATTATTAAACAAAGCTGCTTACAATAAATAAGATGATATTATGTAGAATGTGTGGGTTACTGATAAAAATCCAATATCATTACCAAGTGAATAGTGTATTTATTGTAAGGTTATTAAGAAGTTTGCGGAATACGCTAGCTTTAAACGTCCATACATGGTGTCTTAATAATTCCACTTGGGGACAGCTTTGTTTATTTTAAATTTAAAATATATATTTATTAGGAATTATTAACATAAATAATTAGGATTATATAGATCAATGTTATATCTTTGTAATAGATAATAAAGGAATAAATAATACTTATGAAATTATACACACTAAGCACATTTGAATGTCAAGGTTACACAACAGCTAATTGGTTCTTTGCAACAAGTAGAGAAGAAGCTGAAAGATTAACAGAGGAAGCATATAATAAAGTTAAAGAAGTAAAATCAAAACTTGAAAGAAAAGATAAACTTCAGAAATTATTGTGGAAAGATTATCATAATATTAGTGAAAATGAATATAATGCTTTGTGTGAAAAACATAATATTAAACTAGACCCAAATAATTCAAAAATACTAAAAATAAAATCCCCTGAAGATTATGATGCATATTATAAGAAAATTGATGATATGCGTAAAAAAATACAAAGCGGATTAGCATGGAAACTATTATGTAAAATAGAAGATCATTATTATAATTTAAATAGAGAAGAATTGCTTCATGAAAGTTTAGATGAATTAAAGAAAAGAATTAAAGTAATTGATGCTAATAAGGTACTACCATTAATACAACAAGATGGTGATTAATCAAGTAAATTTTAAACATTTAATTTAATGGGAATATTTAATCAAGTAATAATACCAATACCAATGAATGGTGGTGGTCATATCGAAAGTAAAGTATTATTGGCTTTGTATATTATTTTAAATTTATTATTTTTATCCATATGGGTATATAATTTTTTTAAATTTAAAATAAATATACAAAAAAAGAAATCTATGTGGACAGATAATATTTACAGTTATATTTTTAAAGACGAACTTTTGGGATATAATATGCCAACACAAATATTTTTAGCGTTTAATGGAACTCATGTTATTGTTTGGTTGGTTTTTAAACTTTCAACAATATTGTAAATAATTTGCATAGTAAATTATTTTATCATATATTTGTATTGAAGTAAAAAACTAAATAAAAGATTATACTATGAAAACAATGAGAGTGAAACCAGTATTTGTAGACACAACAGACAAATCATCAGTAATTGTACTTGATGATAATTCAAATAGGTTAGTATTAACTAAACCATTTGAAGCTGCTTGGGGTCATAAAGAAATCATTCTAATTAGTTTAGATGGAAATGTGAAAATCAACGTTAAGGATAAAATATATCATGTTGGTAGAAATCAAATATTCACTGTAAGTCATTTTGTTGAAAATGGTTTAACTAAAACTATTATATGTGAAGATATGTTTGGTCTACCAAATGATAATTTGAGATTTATTGTATCTGATTGTGCAAAAGTAATTGCAACTCATGACCAACTATCACCAGAATATATTGAAAGATTTATTGAAGAATTTAATAACGGTAATGTTAAAGATATTGAGATTAAAGGTGAATTATTAGCTTTACATGGTAAAACATTATTACCCTGTAGTCCAAGTAATAATGAGTCAAATTCAGATATGTCAATATATAAATTTCATCCAAAACTAGTTAACGGTTTCGTTGATATTGTTGAAGAAAAATCAGATTTTTATAATGGATGGTTAAATTTGTCTGATGAAGATAAAGAAGTAATATTCCCAAAAAGAAACAATCAAGAAGAAAAAACATATACATATGATGAAATGTGTCGTAATATGCAAAAGTATCTTAATGAATATGTTTATAGTGGGGGTAAATACATTACACCAATGAAATGGTTAAAAAATAACACTAAATGAAGTACACTATTAAATTAATTCCAATTATATATGATGAATGTTATGAAGATACATTTGCATATCATATTGAAAAAGATAAAATTTTAGCAACAAAGGATTATGGAAAATCAGCATCTAAACATGGATTTAAAATATTGAATATTCAAAACAATTGGAACACTAAATAATATCTTAATGAAAAACTTAAAACTCATATTATTCGAATCTCAAGAAACACCTAAAGATGGTGATATTGTGATAAATACAGAATATGGACACATAAAACCAATATTCATTTTAACTCAAAAAGTGATTGATAGTTGGTCGAATGCTCATATGACATATTCACATTTAAAAAAATGTCACTTCTTATTAGTTGATACTGAAGCTGAAATAAATGAAGGTGATTTGGTATATAGGTTTTATGATTCATCTGATAGTCATGTTGGTATTGCCACACCTAAAGGTGATGAATTAAAAAGAGTTAAGGATAATAGGGTTTGGAAAATTGTTGCATCAACAAATCAATTCCTTGAGATAATGTATCATGAGAAATATCCAGATGGTAATCATAAAGGTGTAAAAACAATTACATCATTACCTGAAATATCTGATGATTCAATTGATATGTTAATTGAATATATTGATGAAAACAATGAAATACCTGAGTTTGTTGGTGTTGAAGAAGATATGGGTTTTCCCGATGGTAGAAGTTTTAAAGAAGGTGATGAAAATCATCCAGATATTATTAAATGGTTAAATATTAATTGGGATGGTACTATCGATATTAATATTCCAGAAGAAACAAATTTAGATATCGAATTAAAAGCATATGGTATTCCTAAAAGTGTTTGGGATGAATCTCAAATCATTGCTCAACAACATGTTGTAACATATGAAATAGCATCAAAACTTAAAGAATTGGGGTTTGATGATGAATGTTTATATTCCTATTTTCAGGATAAAACTTTAGCATCTGAAGCAAAGTGGATTAATTATAATAGTAGTGAAACTTTAATTTCAGCACCACTATGGCAACAAGCTATTGATTTTTTTAGAGAAGAAAAAAATATTATTGTAAAATACAGTGGATTTTTTTTATCTGGATATCTAAATTCCTATTGGCAAGTATGCATAGAAAATGATGGAACAACTTCTGAAAAATGTTATTCAGGGACTACTGATACAATTGAGGAATCACGAGTAAATGCGTTATTAAAAGCAATTAAATTATGTAATATTAAATAAATAAAATGAGGATATATCAATTAAAAACAGCAGAAGAGTTTTACAAATCTATTTCGGGTAATTTTACCACTGCAGAACTAATGCAAATGTATGCAGAAGATGTTGCTAAAAGATTTGCTGCTGAATGTGTAAACGAAACGCTTGGAAACAAAATGGAAGTATCTAACTCACTTCATAGTAAAATAGAAAGTAAGTATAGATCTATTATATGGGATAACTAAAAATTAATGAAATGAAAAATTTAAAACAATTATGGCATACTTACGATGTGATGAATGTGGAGCAAGTACAACTCATCAAGGAAGTTGGGACACACCAATAACAATACTATGTGAGAAATGTAGTAAATTAAAAAACAATACTTCAATAACTCAAGATGTTATTGAATATGAAGAAGAACAAGCAATTGTTGACAACACAAATATAATGGATAGAAAAGTTATTCTAACTGATGAAGAAAAACCTTATATACAAAGATTCTTTCTTGAAACAGATGATTTAAATCTTATTGAAAGATGTAAGTTAATGAGAATGCTTAAAATATCTTCACTTTAAAACTAAAAACAATAGATATTATGAATATGGAAACAATTATAGATTATTCTTTTGTTATACTATCAGAATATAAAGATTTAATTGATGGAACACCTAATTTTCATCATAATCCAGCAGTAGAAGTAACTGGTCAATCAACAGTAGCACAATTTCTTGATTCAATGCAAAAGAATAGTAATACCGAAGGATTGAGCATTGTAAATATTAATTTCAAAGTAGTTGAATAAAAAACAAAGAATGATGGAAATATTCAAACTTATTAACCAATAAATATATTGGTGGTGATAGACAAGCCATAAGAGATTACTGTTTGAAATATAACATACTGCGAATAAGTGCCCAACTAAAACCGAACATTAGCGCATGTTTTAAAAAAGGTCATAGTGACTGATATGCTGAGAATATTTCTCCATCATTTTTATATAATTCTTAATTAAAAATAATAGATATTATGGATATAAACAATTTAGAAGAAGCGAAAAGAAGGATCAATGGTGTTGAAAAAGCATTTTTAGATACTATTGTAGAAGTAAGTGATATTTACTCAGATCTAACTACTGAGGAAATAGGTGCTGCAATGCTTAGAATCCTGCAGTCAATGAATGATGATGAAATTAATAAACAATGTAAATAAATTAAAAATAATACGTTATGAATAAAAATGAAAATTTAGATGTTTTACCAAATATGTTTCTTGATAAAACACACAATGCATTCCGGGATATAAATAAAGACAATATTAAAATTACTTATGATGATGGTATTAATATTTATATTAATGAGTACACATTATATCATACAGTTAATAGTGGGTTTGAGATTGAAAATGAATTTGAGATGATAAATGAAATAAATTTAAAATTCACAAATAATAATGTTAAACGAGTCCTACCATTATTAATGATTGTTAGAAATTATTTATATAATAATGATTTAAAAGCTTCACTAATAAAAAGGAATGATTTTGCTAATGATTTAATCAATAATAAATTTAAAACTAATAAGATTAAAGAGGAATGGTTGAATGATCATAAATTTAGATTTTCAAAGTTGGCCGAGGATTTTGATTTTGAAATACCAAAGATTAAATTAATTACCAAAAATGATATATATGATGTTTTAGATATTGAACAGAAATATAATAAAATGATTTTAATTAAGTAAATAATAAATAATGATGATAGCTGAAATGCAACGTAGTAAAGTACAGATCCACAAGTAAGGTTTGAACTTCTGAGGATTACAAACTACCCGTACCTCTTGAACACGATGATAGAGAAGCTGTAAAAACAGTGTAAAAAATTTGCATAGAAATTTTTTTTGTTATATATTTGTAATCGAACTAAAACAAATAAACATGAAAGTATTAGAAATAAGATCAAACAGTATCAAAGTTGAAGGTTATAATGGACAACCATTGTTAGTAGCAAGATATGAAGATGAGAATGGTATTTATTTCTTAAATGAAAATCTGGAGAAGCAATATACTATTGTTCAAGATATAAAGGTAGATGATAATAGTAAAAAACACATTGTGATTAAAGAGTTACCCGATGCTGATGTTGGTACTGAGGTAATATGGGATGATATTAATTGTATGTATAAATACAAAAAAAAGAATAGAGTTGGCTTAATAGATACCAATTATTTGAATCGTGAAGAGGTATTAGAAAATACTACTTATTTCTGTGATGCTGATCATTATCCAGAATATTATGGATTTCATTATCCAGTATTAAGTAGAAAAGATGTTTTAGATCTATTTAAGGATATTTTTGATTCTTTAACTAATAATACAAGTATAACACATAAAAAGCGTTCTTTTGATAAATGTTTACGGAATTTATGTAAAGAGAAAGCTGAAGAAATATTGAAAAACGATGAATGATAGAAAAGGGAGTAAGGTTATAAGAATTTTTGATGATGTTTCATCTCATCAAAAATTAAAAGATTATGTTGTTTTAGAAGATACTTGGATTGATGGAAATAATAAAATCCTATATAATCAAAATAATGAAGAACTCGTTGTTTTGGGTTATACTGTTATTACTGAAGAACATTTAATGTTATATAGTGGAATTAAAGTAAAATTTGCTTGTATAAAACTCAATAAAAAAGTTAACATCGGTGACATTTTATATACCGAAAAAAAATCTGAAACCATGAAAAAATATTATATTAAAGAACAAGAGATTAAAATTGGTGATGAGATAACCATTAATGGTATTAAAACAACATTTACTGAAAAGTTGTTAAATGATAATCCTAACATGTTTAAAATAGTAAATAATGTGAATACTGGTATGTCTCTTATGGATTGTGTAGTTGGTGAAACATATGAATATGTTTGGGATGGTGGTGATTTTATTCCACGAAAAGAATTAAATTTTCGAATATTACCACCAGAAAAAACAAACTATAATCCAATGAAAATACATAAGAAATCATTATTATTTATAACCCATGATGGTGTTGAAATTTATGACGAAAATAAAATTATTTATGGATGTGCAAATATAAATAACACTCAATATTTTGTTGGTGATAGAAAATGTAAACATGCTTTAAAAGAATTTAGTGAGATTAATGTGGATTCTTTCATATGGTTCTCAACTGAAAAAGCCAGAGATAATTGGATTAGATTACAGATATTTAAAATTAGAGAAGGATATGAAAATCAATTAGTAGGTCTTAGTGGAGAAATTACAAACCTTAAAAACTATAAAGACAAATATCAAGTTTATAGATGGTTAAGAAAAAATGATCCTAAACTATATTGGACAAAAGTATTACTATTAATTGCTGATGATTTGAATGATGGAGAAGAAGGTAATTCTGAAATATGTTTAGAATGTAATACATATGTTATTAATTCTGGTACTGACATATATTCACCCTTTCGTTTTGTTTCTGCAGAAGCTGGAAATAAAGCGATAAAAATTATGGGTGATAAACTTGATTATATATATAAATATTTATATGAGTAGAAAATTTATTTTAAAAGCATTAATATATTTAATTATTGCAAATGGTTTAGTAACATTGATATTTTGGTCATATGATTTCAATGCTGAATTATATATGGAATATCAGAATAATCCAATATGGATGTTATATGCTTTGGCAAATATTGGTGGTTTAATTGTTACCATATTCAATCATTCATTAAATACAACATCTGGTATGATTAGTGACCTATTCTCATAATAAACAATATAAATATTTTTTTATGAATAAATTTAAAGTAAAAATATCACCAACATACTATTCTGACGATTACTTTGTATTAAAATATACTACTAATGGGATATTTTGGAGAACTCTTCGTCATTATGAATTTGATATTATGGTTGAACGAGCATATATGGTTAAAAAAAGTTGGCATTATACTGATGCTAAATACGTAATAAGTGAATTTAAAACTCTTGACGATATAAAAAAATATGAGGAAAAAGAATTAAAACAAGTAAAAATAGAGAATGAAGCAAGAGATAAAAAGAATAAAGAAAACAAAATAAACAAACGAAAAATATATAAAAAATATGGATGATAAATTAATTGATAATTTTATGGAATTGGAACGATCACTGAGAGTACCAGTAAAGATCTCATATGATGAAGTTGATAGGATTGTTTTAAATAGACTTATTAGTATTAGAAATTCCAACGTTAATAAAAATATGAATCTTGATTTTATTGATCAAACAATTAAATGGTTTTTATCGGAAGAAGAATTTCAAAAATATGTTATAGATGGATTGGAAATAAAATATTAAATTTAAAAATACAATTATTAAAACATATAATGATGGTGAATTAGAAAAAAATTGTACAGATTATGGCAATAGAAGTAATAAAAGGTAAAGTTGATATGCCTAAAACAACTGATCGTAGATTTAAATATACTTGCAATAATGGAAACATTAATAGTTATTGGTATGTTTATGATAGTATGAATAATAATAAGCGATTAGCAAAAGGTAAATTTGAAGATATGGCGTTTCATTGTTTGGTACTCAATAAAAACTATTATCGTTCTTTGGAAGATGAATTACGAAGCTTAATGGTGAAAGTTGATTATGGTCAACCAACAATAAATGAACTGGAGAGAGTTGATGAACTAACCAGAATTAAATATACTTATAAACAACCAAAATAATTTTTATATTTAAAATAAAAAATAATTAATATGAAAAAAGAAAGTTTAATTGGTAAATTTTATTTACCCTCGGATAATAATTATGTAATTGATTTGAGTAAAGGTAAACAATATAGTGAATTTACTTTTTTTGATAGTAAATTATGTAAAATTATTTCAGAACCATTTAATTGTAAAAGAAATTTAAATTTTAATGGTGATACAACAGAAAATGAAATGATTCTGGTTGAATATAATAATTCAACATACTCAGTTTTATTCGATGAAAATAACGTTCGTTTACAACAAAAACCATTATTTTTTACTTATGATGGTGTACCCATATACAATAAAGATCAGATTGTATATGCTGTTTCAGCAAAAAAGTTTTCAATAGGATATCATTACCATACTCTACCATTAACAGATGTTGAAGGGGATGATTATGTTTTTTCTAGTGTTGAAGCCAGAGATAAATGGGTTGAAGAACAAAATAAAAAAATAATATTAGGTAGTAATAATGTTGAATTTGAATTTGGTGATACTCTTTATTTTATTGATGACCATTTTAATGTTTATGATAAAATGGTGACTCAATTTACTTTTAATAAATTAGAAATTAAATTTAAAAATAAAACAGTATATAATAATTATGAAGAAGCTATTAAAGGTTCTTATATTCTTTTTGGTATTATGTATAGAGATTTAGTGGATAAATTTGATGATGAATTTTTTAAATTTCAATATCATATTGCTCCAAGAGATTACCCTAAATATATTAAATATAAAGATCTTAAAAAAGATTTTTTATTGAAATATTTAGCAGGTTATTTTAATAGTGATAAATACAAAGAAGATAATTATTATATTATTATGAATGATTATAAGGTTCATCCTATTGAAGATTCCGCTATTAATGATGTCGTTTTCTATGATGAGGATGATGCTAGATTGGCAGCTAGAATTATGAAAACATATTTACAATAAAGAAAAATATGAATAAAGAATTTATTTTATGTGCTGCAATATGGATTAATGATGGTGTTGAACATGAAGGACAACCAGAGAATATTAATACTGGTTTTGTTATTTGTGGTCGAAGACATCATAATTGTTATCAAACAATTAAATCATTAACTAATCAAACACCGAATGAAAAAGTTGGTGATTTAATTAAATCTATGAGTACTGAGGAACAACGAAAACATCAAGGATTTGTTACTTCATTAGATAGATATGTTGATAGAAAAGAAGGATGGAATATTGCTAAAGAAAATAACCAAATTCAATTTGGATTATCTGCTAGTGATAATGGTGACGATTCAATTTTAATTTCAGAAAATTTATATTAAGATTTATTAACTAAATAAATTTGGTATTAAGAACTAATTGATTTATATTTGTATAAACAATAAAAAAATAATACTCATGAAAATTACATTTGAAGAAACATTATCAAGGAAAGAATGGTTACACGCTGAATTAATGGAATCACTAACAGGTGATGTTATTATGAAGGCAAGTGAAGACCAATTTTATGATGTTAAATTGCTTGTAAATGGAGTAGAATTAGAACCTCAACTCTTTAATAAAATAGTTAATAATATCGAAAGATATATCGATGAACAAGCAAAAAGTAAAGTTATTGATAAATTGGAAGAAACTGAAAATAAACTTCAAAAATTATCCGAATTGTTTGATGAAGTAGTGTATAAGATTAAAGATGAATTCAGTCTTGATGAATCAGATTTTTAATTATTAAAATTCCATTAAGAATATGAAAAAAGAAAATCCAATACAAATTGAAGTTGGTGAATGGTTATATAAGGGTTGTTTTATTCAAGAGAATACACACCCTAAATTAGTTGGTAAATATCAAATCTTTAAAAACAATAAAGAACAAACTGATATTGGCCGTTCACATACATTTACAGAAGCAAAAAAAATGTGTGAAGAAAACACATGTTCAGATAATTATTTAACTTTTTAATATTAATAGTAAACTTTAATATATATGAATAAAATAACAATTAATGGAAAGACATTTAGTGTTCAAGGTAATAACATTACTCTCAATGGTGATAGTATTCAAGTAGATGGTAAAGTTATTGAATCAGGATTAAGTGGAGAAGTTAAGGTTAAATTCGAAGGAGATTTAGCCAACATCGATTGTAACGATCTTGAGGTACAAGGTAATATTAAGGGTAATGTAGATTGTACTAATATTAAATGTAATAATATTGATGGTGATGTAGACTGTACAAACCTTCAATGTCAAACCATTTATGGGAATATTGATGCTACTAAAGTTCAATGTATGAAACATATTGGTGAAACTAATTATTAATTAAAAAAACAATTAGCTATGCAACTAGGTGGTAGTCCAAAAAGAGTTAAACTAAATGTTGATTTGACTAGGTATGATAGTCGATTAACTAAAGGTCAAGAAGGAATAACAATACCAAATACTAAATTAAGTATGTGGGGTTCTCAAGATACTTTTGTAGCAGTTAAATTTGATTGTGGTGCTACTCTTGATATTGTTATTAATTCACTTGAATTTGATGGTGAATATATTAATTCTTAATTAAAAACAAATAAAGTTATGTGTAAAGAAGACTATGGAATAAAAAATACTGCAACAATCGATATTGAACGTTATAACTTTCTCCTGAATAAAGAGAAAGCATTCAATGAATATTTCGAAGATGATAATGTTGCTCTTATTATCGAAAAAGATAAATGGGAAAATGATGAGTATAGAGTCATCACTGTTGATAGTGCAGTAAAAGAAATTGGTGCTATTCATAATAATTATGTGAATAACTCAGTACCTGAATTTCGATATAATGAACTGAAAGAACGTTATGATGACTTGGCAAGAGTTGCTGAAATGAGACTGGAAACTATTGAAGAACAAAATATAATTCTAAGTGACCTCAAAGCAATGTCAACAAGAGAATTTAAACGTTGGAAGAAAAGAAATTAAAAATTACCAATAATTAATTTTATTATGATTTCTATTCATGATTATAAAACAAGTAAATTAAAGAATTATTATGGTGCTAGTAAAAGGGTGTATAGACAACATCATGTGGATGAATTAATTCAGATGTGGTGTGATTTAAAATATTTGGAAGAAGTAAAAACACGAACACGATTAGTACCACATAATGAAGAATTTTTACATAAATAAGCAATTCCTACATATAACAATGCTTTAAAAAGGTTGCAAGAGAGATATCCAAACATTAAAGAGTTTCATCAATTTAAACCTATTTGAAATGGAAAATAAAGAAAGTAAAATCGGTGATACAATATATTCATTAAATAAGGATAATGTTGTTGAATGGGAAATTATTGGAAAAAACCCTAAGAATAGTAGATTTTTTATAATTATTGATAAGAATAATAATCATTCAATTAAAGAGGTGCATTGGAAGACTTTACAATATGGTGATGTGTATGATGGTTTAAATGTTTATAGTAGAAGTAAATCAGAACTATTGAAAAGGTTTAAAGCCTATGCTAATAATATTATTTATAATATAACAAAAAGTATTGATGATGAACAATAAAAATGAAATTATAAAATCAAAGCCGTTAATGATTTGTTCAAATTGTTGTAAAGAAAATTGTAATGGTGATTGTTTTATATTTAATCGTTTATATAAATGGTTTAAAGGTATTATTCTATCAATTAATAGTATTATTTGTTCATTTATTGGTCATGAATATGAGAATTATATAACTGAAACTGATACATTTATAGCTACTGTGAGATGTAAAAGATGTCATTCAATAGTTATGGATATGGAAACTTTTCATTTTAAAAGTAAAAAATTTCCACCACCCAATAGTTCTGATGAAGAAATAAAAAAATGGGAAGCTTATTGTGATAATAAAATCAACAAACTAAAAAATAGATAGAATTATGGTAAAAGCTAAATTACATATTATTTGTGGTAATTGTGGTTGTAATGATATGTTTAAATATGAAACTAAGTCATATTTTGATTATGACACAAATAGAGAATGTTTAGAAGTAATCATAATTTGTGAAAATTGTTCAACAATTCATCAATTAGAAGATAATGCTAAAAAAGAATAATCGTTATGGAATTCAAAATAAAGGATATTAATAAATTAGCTGAAGAAAGATTCGGTTCAGATCCATTTAGAACAGCTAATCAAACTGCAAGTCAAAGAGAGGGTTTTGTTGAGGGGTTTAAAAGTGCTATGGAAATTTTAAATCAAAAAAATGAAGTAGAAAATTTAAATAAATTGGGAGAACGAAGAGAACATATGTTTAACTCATATAAAATGGGTTTTAATGCTGCATTTGAAAGTTTAAAAGCTGCTAATGATCATATCCAAAAAAAGACAATAAACAACGAATTTTAATTAAATTTAAAAATATATGGGAGATTCAACATGGTTTGATACAAAACAAATAGAAACATTTGTTGGTAAGATGGAAACCAATATGACAGATGAAGAAATGAAAGCATGTAGAAAAAAACTAATCATATTGCATCAATGTGGTGATAATAAAGAAGCATTGATTGATCAATTAAAAACAATGATACATGGAATTGAAACAGATTTTGATCAATTTGCTTCATAATAAAAAAAATAATTTGGTTATTATTTAAAATTTTCATATATTTGTGATGTTAATATTTTTTTAGAATTGAATTTATAAAATGAACATATTATGAATAATAATCAGGAAAAGAAATTATGGTATAACAAAAACATCACAAATATAAAGAAATATTTTGAAAAAACAATGAATTTCTTGTATTTTTTTTATTATTCATACTATTTATATTTAAAGAACGGTATTATATAATACAATGAAAACGATTAAACAAAATATAAGAGGTTTAAATAAAACACAATATATAGAGTTGAAGAGAATGTGTAAACATTCCAATTCTCTTTATAATTCCACCTTATATTTTATTAAATGTTATTATAAAGAAACTAATTCTTATATAGGTTATAATAAATTATATCATGAAATGAAAACGAATATTCATTATAAATCTATTCCTGCTAAAATATCCCAACAAATACTGAGATTGGCTGATAAAAATTATGTTTCTTTTTTTCATTTATTAAAACAAAAAAATAATGGTAGATATGCTGATAATATATCTGAACCTAAATATAAAAAATCTAATAGTGAATTTATCCTTATTCTTCCACAAGATCAAGTTTCTTTGAAGAAAGGTAAATTAAAAATAACTAAAGATTTAAAATTAAATTATTCCTATGAAATAGATGGTAAAATTAAACAAGCAATAATCAAACCTAATAATTATGGTTATTATTCTTTATATATTGTTTATGAAGAAAATAAAATAGACCAAAATTATAATTTTGATAAAAATAATATATTAGGTATTGATTTAGGTATTAATAATCTAGTAACTTGTGTTTCTAATGTTGGACGTTCATTTGCTATGAATGGTAAACCTCTTAAATCTTATAATAAATTTTACAACAAACAGAAATCACAAATACAATCAGAATTAAAAGTATGTAACGATAAACATTATTCTAAAAAGATTTCTATATTAAATAAAAATAGAAATAATTATATTGATAATTATTTTAATCAAATTATATCAAGAATAATAAAATATTCTATAGACCATAATATTGGTAGTATAATTATTGGATATAATGAGACATGGAAAAAGAATTGTAATATAGGTAAGGTAAATAATCAAACCTTTGTTCAGATACCTTATTTTTTATTTAAGAGAAAGTTAGAAAATAAATGTAAAGAATATGGAATTGATTATATCATGGTAAACGAATCATATACATCAAAATGTAGTTTTTTAGATAATGAAGAGGTGAAGAAACAAGAAAAATATTTAGGAAGAAGGATAAAGAGAGGTTTATTTAAAACAAGTAAAGGTTGTTTAATTAATGCAGATGTAAATGGAGCATTAAATATAACAAGAAAAGTATTCCCAAAAGCTTTCGCAGATGGGATAGAGGGTGGAGTAGTTCATCCTGTGATGTTGAATATATTCAACACATAAAGTTAATTTCATTGAAATTCATAGAAATTAATAACTATTGTAATAAAGATTTGTTTATGTGTACAGGAGAAAAATCTTTTATAAAGGGTAGAGTATATAAACAAGTAAATACCTTTGATGACCAACCGATACATAAAACAACAGTAATTGATGAACAAGGTGATGAACATACTTTTGGTACTTGGTTTAAATATTTTAAATTGATTAAATAATGACAAAAGAAAATAAGTTTATGAAAATCCTCATTGCTTGTGGGATAACATTCGATCTACTAAAAGATTATGAATGGGATGTTATAGAATTAGAACCACATAAATATCATTGTATTGGTGTTCATCCTGTAGCAAAAAGAATTGATATTATTAAAGATAAAATTCTCATTCATTAATAAATTTATTCAATATGTTGATAAAAGTAAAAAACGAATATTTATATCAAGCATGGTTAAAATATTATGAATCTTTTGATAATATGATCCCTGCAGAAAAAAGGACTTATTCCTTTATCAATAGTAGTAAAGGGGTGTACCCACCTAATTAATAATTTATGAGTAATCAAAAAAATATTGATTTAATAAAAGTTGTTGATTTATATATTCGTTTAGATGAAATTTCTTATCAAATAAATGAAATTAATGAACATGGGTTGGGTGATTCAGATACGGCAATGACCAAATATTTTCTAATCAAAGAAAAAGATGAATTATTAAACAAATTAAATTTAAAATAAAATATGAGTAAAAAAATTTTAGTAAAATCACATGAAGATTCTTTTTTTCTTAGAATGCATAGAGAAAGTAAAACCTCTTGTGATATTTTTAAATCAAATCCAAAGTTGAATGATGAAGAAATTGTTATATTACAAGTATTAATTGATAATAATTTAATTGTTGTTGAAGTTGTTTATTTAAATGATTATATTCTAAAAAAATAAGATATGAAAGTTTTTAAATTTTATTCCGATAGATATTATTATGCTTATTCTGGTAATTCAGAAGAAGAAGCCAAAGAATCATTGTTTGAAGAAGTGGGTGAAATAAATATTGAGAAAGTTGAAGAAATCCCTGAATCTGAATGGGATGAAAAAACTATTAATGTTTGGGAAGACAATGATTTTGAAAAAGAACCTTATAAAGAATCAATTAGAGATAGTTTTATTGGTAATAAACCTCAAATGGTTTATACAAATGATTACTCATTATTTTAAATTTAAAATTATGGATTGGATTTTATTTGTTTTTAAACATGGTCGTCATTACTATTTAGTTTCTGCTGATAGTGAAGAAGATGCTTGGGAGCAATTAACAAAAAGACAAAGCATTAGAATGGAGATTACTAAGAAACAATATAAATTGGTTACAGTTATGAATGGTAATCATAGTATTATTAAATTATAAATATGAAAAATTATTCAAAAACAATTAAATTTAAAAATAAATCGGTAAATTTTCATTTTAAAGATAACTGGAGGATTTCTGATGGTGGTTATTATATTCTAATGCTTTTAACTTTTGGTTATGGTGCAAATGGATTTGGTTTAACCATTCTTAATTTTTATTTTGGATTATCTATAACAAAAAATAAATAATGGAAAAATTGAGATTTTATATAAAATTAGAAGAATTTAGAATTTCGTTTTTAGAGGTAACAGAGTTAGATATTCCTATAAAAAAATTCTTAAACATTATCGAAACATTTACAAATATAAAAGAACCAGATCTCTACATGATTGATTATTCAAAACTACATCAATATATTCTTACGAAGAATTTTTAATGAACATGGTAAATGCACATTAAAAGGGATTCTATGACCCATATAAAAGATATAGAGTGGGGGTTTTGTGTATACTTCCTTAACCATATTTTATTATTTAACAACAATTAACTAATATTATTTGGTTGGTTGTTGTTTTTTTTTATATATTTGTAATATTGTTAAAATTAAATAATGTTTTTATGAAAGTAAAACTATTAAAAAAACTCAGACGAAGAGGTAGAAATCAAATAAATATTCGTAGTGTTACAACTGAAACACGTGGATTAACTGATAAGCCAAGAGTCACTGGCATGTCAATTGGTTATAATGATGATAATTATAGCGGTCTTTGGAGTTCTGGTTTAACAGAAGAAGATGTTTTAAAAAAAGCAGAACGTATTTATATTGAACATTATTTAAAAAGCAAACGTTCCTAAAATAAATTAAAATATGAATAAAGTAATAGTAAACGATAAAGAATTAGATCGTGATTTAGTTGAACAATTATATTATTGTATCTCATGTCGGCTTGGTATAATCGAAACAGGTGAACCATCAATAAGAACCGAAGATGCAATTAGATCTGGTCAACATAAACTAATTAAGCCATTATCCACAGAACAAAAGGAATTGGTTTTACAACTTGAAAAGTTAATGTATTCTTTAATTTAAATTAAAAAAATATGGAAATCAATGAATTAACTTATGAAGAGAAATTTAAACTTTTAAAAAAGTTATTGAAAGATGTTAAACCTGTATTTGAAATTACTGGTACAGCTTTAGATAGTGGTAAATATTGTGAATTTTCATTAGATGAAATTAATTTAACTGAAAGAGAATCCTCCGGTTCAACAAGTCTTATAGCCAAAGTTTTTCAAACAGATAGTTGTTTTATTAAATATGAATAATATCCCAAATTTTATATATAGTGTTGGTTATGATGGTTTAGATGTTGCTGATTTAGAAACCTCTAAACATTTAAAATCTTTAGGATTTAATGAACCAACTTATTATTATTGGTTGGATACTTCAAAAATTGCTTTTGTTGAAAGGGGTTTGAAAAGAGTTAAGATGAATAAAAGAAGGATGAATCATAATAAATATGATGAATTTATATATTCAGCACCCACAAAAGAACAAACCAATAAATTTTTAAAGTCAATTTAACATTTATTAACTAATATTATTTGGTTGGTAAATGTTTTTCTTATATATTTGCATTGAACTTAAAAATAAAACAAAGATGGAAACTAAATTATTTAACACCGAAAGAGTAAAAAAATTCTTTGATATTTTGGAAAGATTAAATGGTGGGTATTCTATTAATGAGTCAGAGCAAATATATAAAGGATATGATGAAAATAATCCTGATATTGTTTACTCTCAAAGACATGTGTTTGTTAATAGAACAATCAATAAATGGTTGAAGGGTAAATATTTGATTGTTTATAGATTATCTCAACTTGGTGTTCAATATAAACAATATGTTTATATCTCCCAATTAAATTATAATAATAATATGTCCTCTACTGGTTATATTGGATGTTATTTAATTGATTTTGCAAATCCTTACGATTCATTCTTAAAAAAAGAAAATTTTAAGCATAATGATATAATTTCACTTGAAGGTGAATGGTGTTCAAATTCAAAACAACATGATATTATTTTCAATATGTTGAGAATGGATGATGTACCTGAAAAAGAATATACTTTTAAAGCTTATGATTTTAATAAATACCCAAAAAAAGTAAAGAGGGGTGTTGATCCAAAAGAAATGATTAAGACTACAATATCTTTTAATGCTAAAACTGAACACGAAGCATTTCAAAAGAAAAAAGAGTATGAAGAAAGAAATAGTCAAATGGTTGTTACTAGTGATATTGTTAAAATTATAAAAAAACAATAAATTATGATTAAAATACATTATAGAAACGATTTCAAAGTTAATTTAGGTTCTCATCATAAAAATATTCTGTCGTATGATGGAAAAATTAAAGATGAACAATTACCAATTACTGAAATTACTTGGGGGTTTATATGGATTTTAATAAAAAACAAATTAAAGCATAAAGTTTATTTTTTTGTTACTCAAAGTTTAAACAATTCTCAATCTTTCGATTTCTTTTATTTGAAAAATAAATAATTATGAACGAAGCACATGTTTTTCAACACATCTATACCAGAGTACAAATATTTGTTTATCATTGTTCTTCAATTGAAGAAGCAAGAAATCAATTTGAACTTCTGGTAAATGACTCACCTAATTGGAATTACTTATGTAAAAAAATTGCAACATAAATTTATTGTTATGAGAGGTAGAAATAGACCAGAGAAAGAAGATATTGTTGAATTAGATCAACCAATCTATGAATATAGGGTTATAGATCATGATATGTTTGATGAAGATGAAACTAGTTTGATTAATCATATGGGTTCTAATGGTTGGGAAATTATTAGAATATTAGATCCTATGAATTATATTGATCCTGATGATGGTAAATTTATTAGGATTTATTATAAACGTGAAAAAATATAAAAATCATGAAAAATTTTAATTTTAAAAGGAACATTGAAAGAATTAAAAGATATTTATAATGCATTTAATAATTGATTTTATATGACTAGAAATAAACAATGTGAATTGGTGATGTTGGAAACGAATAAACAAAACAACCAAATCACTATGTATTTTAATGATGATTTTATCCCAGATTTTTTATCATTAAATAAAGATATTTTTAACTATCATGAAAACCAACATTTATTTGTTGTTAGTGATGATAATATTGAAGTTAATGATTGGGTTTATTGTAAAGATAATGCGTTATCAAAGCACGTTGATAGTGAAGAGGGTAATTACCTCAATACTATTTTAAGGGTTCTTAAAATAACCTCAAATCAATTATATGTATGTGATTCTGATAATGTGGAGTATTATTATTTGGATATTAATAAATGTAAAAAGGTTATAGCCAGTACAGATAATACAATAATTAAATTTAAAATACCATTATCATTTCTTAATATTTATATTAATGAATGGAATAAAAGAAGTACACTTAAATCAGTTCCTGTTGAATATATTGATGATTATGAACATCATCCAGAATTAGATTATAATCAAACTGAATATTGGAGTTACCCCAATATAGATTCAAACGGATTTATCATAATTAATTATGATAATATTAAATGGGATTTTAACACTATTAATGAACTTAGAGATTATATTACCAGATTAAAAAATATGTCTTTCGAATGGTGGAGTGAAGATCAAATGAATGCTTATTTAACTGCATGTATAAGTGTGGAGAAAAAAATTGAACGAATGATGAGTGGAGGGATTTAATATGATTTTTAAAAAATACAAATCAATAAGGTTACCTAATGATGAATATCAAGTAATTTTATTCGCAGATAAAGAAATATATGGTAATATTATTGGTGTAAATAAAGGTATTGCATTTGAATTTACCCATAAAAATTATATTACTGTTTGGAGAAAAATTTTAAAGAAACATAAAAAATCAAAAAAATATGAAAGTACTAATAATTGCTGATATTCATGGTAGAAATGAATGGAAAAAACACGTTAAGAAACTAGATTACGATCTTGTTGTATTCTTAGGTGATTATGTTGATTCATACATAAAAACTAATGTGGAAATTTTTAATAATTTAAAAGAAATTATTAAATTTAAAAAAGAAAATGTTGATAAAGTTATTACATTAACTGGTAATCATGATAATCAATATATGTTGGCTCATCCTAATGATTGGAATAATCCTTATGGGTGTTCAGGATATAGACCCGAAATGCATTTTGATTTATATGATTTATTTAACAATAATAAAGATTTATTCCAAGCATGTTATCAAATAGATAATAACATCTTCTCACATGCCGGAATAACACAAGATTGGTTTGATAATCGTTTTCATGGTTTAACCCATAAACCAATTGATGAACAAATAAATGAAGCATTTAAACGTAAATATGAACCATTATTTGATGTTGGTATTCGAAGAGGTGGTGGTCACCCTACTGGTGGAATATTTTGGGCTGATAAATATGATTTAACTAATGATCCATTAAAAGATTATAATCAAATTATTGGTCATACAGTAGGTCAAAATATTGAATATATTGGTAATTTATTATTCTGTGATACTGGAGATAAAATGGAACCATATATTTTAGAACTTTAATAAATAAAAAACCCTTTCTAAATTAATTTAGAAAGGGTTTTTTATTTATTTTATCCTTAATTTCTTATTTTTAATTAAATCTATAATATATTCAAAACTAATCTTATCTTCAATCATAACTTTCATATTTATATATTATTTACTTGCAAATATAAAACAAATAAAAATAAAAATCAAAAATATTTGGATAAATAAAATAAATGGATTATGTTTGCATAAAGAAAATGTAAAACCAATTTAAAAATGAAATACAACATAATAAAAAAAGCTTGGTCAATTGATACATCTAATTTAGATGAACCTTGGTACTATGAACATTATGGTGTTATTTATGGTTCAAGAGGTGAAGCAAAATATAAAGCAACTAACATCTTAATTATTGATAATGCAAAAACAATCAATAATAAAGATGTTGATTTTCTTAATGTAAAAATTAAAAGAAATAAAAATTTTGATGTTATTGATTATTATGGTGAACATATAAAAAGATTTAAATTAAAAGAGATTGAAAGAAAAAATAAAATTAAGCTTCTCCCAAAAGACAAATATTATTACGTACAAGATAATCGTAGTTATGTTGGTAATGCGGTTTTATGGTGGGCGAAAAATGGATGTGGATATGTAACGGATCTTTTCAAAGCACATAAATATAATTGGGATGAATTACAAGAATTCAATCCTAGAGATACAGATATTATTTGGGAAGCAACACATATTGAAAAGGCAATAAGACAATATGTTGATGTTCAATATTTAAATAATAAATTTAAAATATAAGGTATGTATAATAATGATTATGAATTCTATATGGATATGGATGATTCAAGGTTATATAAAGAACTGATTGAATTAGAACGAAAAGAAGATGAAAACAAAAAGAATGTTCTAGAATATGTTAAATCTCAATTAAATAATGATGAGTATGAAGACGTTTTATTTTCTATTGAATGCTCTGAATATACTTATGATTATATTATCACAAATAAACCAAAAGGTAATTATCAAGAAGAATCTGATTTTAATGCATTAAAAGGTCAATGGGTTAACCAAACAACTAATGGTGGTTATTTGGGTGATGAATTTGCAGGAACCATTAGTATTCAATTAAATGAAAAAGAATATTTTCAATTTAGTTATAGTATGTAAAATAAATTAATTATGGAAAGATTAACACAAATTAAATTAGAATTAGATATTAATGCACAAAAAATGTTGCAACAAGTTCAAATTGATAATAAACATATAGAGGATAGTGTAAAAGCCGGAATTGAAAGAGGTTTTAATGAATTATTTAGTGACGATAATTTCGAAGAAACAATTGCTGAACTTGTAAAAGAAGAATTTAAAATGAGTATTAAACTATTGTGTAATAATTGGGCATTAAAATATAAATTACAAGAAACAATAAGTAAGAATATTGAGAATAAGGTTGATGAAGTTGCCAATGGATGGGCTGATAAAATTCTTAAAAATTTAAATGAATAAAAAAATATTGGTATGAAGTATATAAAAAAGAGATTTTTAAAAAAATATAAAATTAACCCAATTTTAAACAATTATTTATATAATTGTATTTTATCTGGTATAAAAAAAGTAACATCTTATTCTGGATCTAAAGATAGGATAAATGTTTATTTCAATAATAATTGTGTTTTAACAACAAATTTCGATCTCAAAAAAAACAATATTTTAACTATGGGATATATTAAAAAGTATATAGACCGTGAATATGATGAATATCATTGGGAAGATTCAAGACCAGATTTTAAATTGATTGAAAGGTTTTTGTTTGCATTAGAAAATAATAGTTATAAACTTTAACATTATGGAAATTGATGATTATATTTATTTTATAGGTGTTAGTAACATCCCAATATATGGTTATATTATAAAATTTGAAGATGATGATACTTTTACATATGTTAGAGACTCTTTAACTGTATGGAATGCTTCAAAAAAAATACTTGAATCTGGTCATAAGATTAATCCTGAAAATTTCATGGAACAAGTAAAAAGCAATGCAATTTATAATAACTACCATCCACCAACAATCGATCAAATAAAACAGGTTCTAGAAATCTACAAAAAAGATCCAAATACAAAAGTTGAAAATGTGAAACATATATTAAATTATTAAATAGGATGGAAGATACAGTTGTAACATATAAAACAGCGAATTTAGCCTGTAAAACGGGTTTTAAAGATGTTATTGGCAAGTTTAAAGGAAAACATTATTACAACTATAAAGGTGAATTAGATGGTGATATATTGGAAGAATTGAAACATAGAAAAGAAGAAACAAATGAATTTGATTCAATTCCAGCACCTACTCAATCATTATTGTCTAAATGGTTGAGAGAAGAATATAATATTCATGTGTTCGTTTATTATATTTATGATGAATGGTGGTACAATATCAGAGATTTAAAAGATGATGAATGTATCGAGGATAGTATGGAATCATATAAAGAACATGATGAAGCATTGGAAAATGGTTTATTTGAAGCATTAGAAATAATACATAATATAAAATAATATGAAAAAAGAAAAACATTATAAATTTGATAAAATAGTTTCAATATTTGTTAGTGATTTTAAGAAAAATCCACATTATGAATATATTGAATATGTCAAGAATTTCTGGGGAAAAAAGAAATTTATTGGTAAATTAAAAAGTGTTTGGAGTTTTAATTATATGAGTATTGATGATTTGGATAAAACATTAACATTCAATAATAATCAAGTTTATTATAAACCTCATGTAGTTATTGATTTTGTAAATAAAGATAGTATTATTAAATGGTTTGAATCATATGAAGAAGCATTAGAATATAGAGATCAAATAAAAGATAACAAATGGAATTTGGAATATTTTAAAATTGACTATGATAACAAAAAATAATTTAAGAGATAAATTTATAGAAGAATTACTAAAACATTTTTAAGATTGGTTTTAAAAATTTAAAATTTATATATATGACAAATTCAAAATTACATGCAAAACGAGAATTGGAATTACTCGAAAAAATAACTCCAGATGCAATTGTTATTCCATTTAAAAACGAAATACTTGCTTTATGTGAAGCATTTGGTAAAAGTGGACAAAGTGGTGGTTCTGCACCATTTACAGCAACAGCGATATCTCAAGCTGTAAAAAAATTAATGATGTTTGAAACACTTGCACCGTTGACAGGTGAAGATGGTGAGTGGTTGGATATGAGTGAATATAATGATGATAAATCAATTTTTCAAAACATTCGAGATAGCCGTGTTTTTAAAAATGGTGAGGATGGACAAGCATATTTTATCGAAGCCATTGTATTTGATGGAAATGTTGGTGGAAGATTTACAGGTAATGGAAGTGTAACTCACAATGGAGAGAATATTGGAAGTGCTCAATACATAAAAGAATTTCCATTAACTCCAAAAACGTTTTACGTAGATGTTATTGATCATAGATGGTTGGATAAAAATGAAAAAACACCTGACGAAAATGGTGATTGGTGGACACACTCAATTAAGGATGAAAAACAATTGAATGAGGTTTTTAAATATTATGATAAACTGACTTCTTAATATTTTTAAATAAAATTAAATGAATATTTATTAATTGTTTAACACAACGTTGAATATTTTAATACAAAAATAATATGAAAAAAGAAATTCAGTTTTTAATTGATAGTAGAATTAAACTATTGGATGTTTTTATTCAAAACACTAGAGATGAAATTAAACATACTGATTTAGGTTTAATAAAATATGATGAATCTAGTTTGATGTATTGTGAATTGTTAAATAATTTAGGAAAATGTTATATTAGATTAGGCAATCTATTAGCTGAAAAAATAAATTTAAAAGATGAATAGCATGGCCGAAGAAAATAATAATGATGTTCAAATAAATTCAACACTATTTGCTGTGCTTAAATTAACTACAACAATAAAGTATGACGATCCATTTAGCGGTGAGGAAATAACAACCAAACTAAATGGTTGTGCAGGGTATTTACCAGTTTTTAATAATATTGAGGATGCAAGGGAAGCTGCATGTGATGGTAAATATAATATTATTGCTATCCACCCAAAATTGTAGATATATGAATGTGATAAATTTAAAATTAAAAAAGTTGATTCTGATAAAATTAAATGTTGATTTAACATTTATTAACTAAATAAATTTGGTTAATTAAAATTATCCACTTATATTTGTATTGTAATTAAAAACATACATAAATATGGATAAACAAACATTTAACATCGACAAATTCAAAAAAGATGTAGAAAACATGACAGATGAACAAGCTATTAATTGTATTTCAATTCTTTTTGATAAGTTTGAGAACTTGAGTTGTGGTAGTGCTCATGTAACTACAAGTAAAGGTGGATACAACACGATTAACCTTTATCAAAATTATGACAAAGAAATTTTAACATATAAAACAAAAGAGTGGTAATATGAAAACAACGATCCATTTTATTGAAAAGAAGAATGATGATTTCATTTTTAGTATTTATGCTGATGCTGTGGATAATTTCTATATAGGTCAGAAATTGTATCTGAATGTTGAAAAATTATATCCTAGTAAATATGAAAAAATTAAAGCTAAAAATGGTGTTGCTGTTGCTAACATGGTTGATTACCATTTAAAAGATTTACAAAAAAAGATACCCATTCCAACAAGATTTAAAATTATTGATGAAGATACAACTCTTGAAAAAAATGGTAATGTAGATGATTCTTATCATTTAAAAATTGAATATTACATAAAAAGATCACCAAAATTCTATTGGAAGTGGTGGTATATTAAATCAAAAATCAAAAAAATTTTTAAACTAAAATCTAAATAATATGATAAACGGTGAAGGTAAAATTGAAATTCTATTAGAGGATTTTTTCGAATATGTTAATGAACATTATAATTTGTTCAATAAAGAGGGTATTATGTCACAATTAGGTGTTCCAAAACTTAACTCTGAAAATGGTACAATTGAAATTGATGTATTATATGATTCAGAAATTGAACCATCTAAATGGACTGATTATGAAGGATATGATGTTTGTAAACAATGGAGAAAATTTAACAAAAAAGATTAATTAATATTATGGATATGATAGACAATAAAGATCCCCCGATTAATAAATTTAAAATAATAATGATTGATAAATATTAAAATAAATTAATAACATTAATCGTTCTAAAATTTTTCACGAGATCCACTATTTCCCGATAGTGGATTTTTGTTTTTTTAACAATTATTATTTGGTAATTTAAAACAAATGGTTTATATTTGTTGTAATAAATATTTAAACATTGATTATGGAAAAAATTTAAATGGTTGTTATTTTTACATATTAATAAAAACACAGAAAATGGATAAAGAAGAGATATTTAATCAGGCTGATGAATACGCAAATGCAAACTGGAGTGTTATTGATAAACCAAACGAGCATGACAACGCTAGAGATGATTTTGCAGCAGGAGCACTATGGGCTATAAAAAAGATGGAAATTAATCAGAAATTAATAGCAGAATATTCGCAAACTGGACACCCAGAATATCCAGAAGATACGTGGAGTGATGAAAGAACCATTGAAAACGTAGAAGATTTATTTCAATATATGAAAGATCTACATAGACGTGATGCTCATTCATTTATTGATTTCCCTTTCAATGGTTCGTGCGGAATGAATTGTTTTTCTTTTTCAATCGAAAAATGGGTAGAAGTAAAAGGCGAAAAATACATTTGTGAACAAAGGGTAAAAGTTGAAGCACCTGAATACTTTAATGATGCAAAAAAACTTTATGAAACCTTTTGTGATAGGATGAAACGAACATTACCAAAACTTAGAAAAGCTTCTGAAAATAAACGAAAAGAAAAACAAGAAAAAGCTAAATTAGCAAAACTACAAGCGAAATATAGTGGGTAGTGCTTTACAGAAATTCATTCTATTATAATGAAGACATTTTAAATTTTTCAATTTTTATATATAAAAAAACTATGAGTAAAAAAATAACTAAGAAAATAGCCAATTGGTATTATCTTCATGGATATAAGTTTATGGATAAAAAGAGTGATGGGGTTACACTTGATGATGTTGTTGCTTTATATGAAGATATTGAAAAAAAGAAACAAGAAAGAATTTCAAATAAGAAGCATTGGCCTGAGATCTATGTGCCAAATGTAACAGAGAAATGTTGGAGTTTAGGTGCATATACACTATGTTTTGTTTATTCTAATAAAGGTAATTTTGTTTTAAAAGGTTGGATCGGAGATATTGATAAATATTTTAAATATTTAAAAAATAAAGGATATAAATTCTTTTATTATAAATCAATGTATCATTACGGAATTGAACGTGGGTATTGGAGTTTCCATAATGATGATGTGTATATTCATGAACCAACTTTAAAAAATAGTAAAACTTTTGAAAAATATCATTTCGTTGTTAAAAATTCATTAACAAAGAAGAAATTTAAATTTAAAAGATTACCCAATAAATGGATTCCTGAATTTGATCAACTCTAAAATTATAATAATGGAACATATACCATCCAGATATTTTTCACATTCAATTCCTTTCGAAGAGAAATGGAAAATACCTTCTAAATATCCAGAAAGTGAATATGGGTATGTTAGGTTGTTTCTAAGTGAAACTCAAAAAATAACAGCCTCAGCAATAAAAATTTCTAAGGTAATAAAAAAACATTTTAATCTTGATTTGTTTCCCTCTATATTTACTGTTGCTACTAAAGCTTGGGATACTGGTAGTGGGACTGCATATTTTATGATGTATGGATCAAATGGTCAAGTTTACCATTTTTATGACCCAGCAAGTAAATTTAAAGCTATGAATGGAAAATATTCATTAGAAAATCATGAATTTTATAGAGATAAATAACTAAATTTAAAAGATTACCAAATAAATGGATTCCTGAATTTGATCAACTTTAAAATTATATAATATGGATATGTTTACTAGAATAAAAATAATTCAAGATGCTGAGGTTAGAATTAAAGACAAATATAAAAATTTTCAAAATTATGAATCTGGTCATAAAGAAGTAATTTATGATGAATATTTGGCGGTTATTTGTAAAGAAAATAATTCAACATTATCTGAATTTTACAATTGTGATGGAAATATTTTAATAAATTTATTTGAAATGTATTTTAAACGGTGATAATATGATAAAATTACTTAAATTCTTTTTAATTATAATAGGCTTAATAATTACTATCCCATTTTCAATCCCATCTGCAGTAATACATATATTCATAGGTTTAAATATGTATAAACAAAAAGGGGTAATTCATTATATGGCTAAACCCTATTTATATTGTCATACTGAATTATGCCACTTTTTTTATGTTGAACCTTATAAAGATTAAATTATGGAACTTATTATTTGTAAAGAAGAAACCACAATCGAATTTATTAAAGAACATGGTAAATTGTTAAGTATTGATATGATGACTGAGGATTGTATGAATTATACAAGTATTATTTAAACATCACATAAATAAAGAAATATTTTGAAAATATAATGAATATCTTATATTTTTTTTGAATTCAATACTATTTATAAGTATAAAAATAATATACTATATGCTTAAAGCTATTAAAATAAGATTATATCTAAATCCTGAACAATCTGATTACGTTAGTAATCTTTTAGGTTGTTCCAGATTTGTTTATAATAATATCTTAGCTTATCGTATAGAAGAATATAATTCTAATAATAAATCAGTCTCCTTCGGAGAACAAGGTAAAAAATTAGTTGAACTTAAATCTGAATATGAATGGCTTAGAAATGTTCATTCTAAAGTCTTACAACAATCATTAATCGATCTTAATAAAGCTTATAATTCTTTCTTTAAGAATGGAAGTGGATTTCCTAAATTTAAATCAAAAAATAATAATAAACAATCTTGTAGATTTCCATCTGATGCTATTGGTAAAATTATTGGTAATAGAATTACTATAATTAGAAAATTATCAAATATTCATTTTAAATCATCAAGAAGAGATGAAATATTATTAAATAAATATCAGAAAATAATTAAATCAGCAACGTTATCCAAAAATAAATCTGGTAAATATTTCTTATCTATTTTAGTGGATTTACCTTTAGATAAACAATTACCAGAATCTAATAATTCTATAGGTATTGATTTAGGGATTAAAGATTTTGTTATTACTTCCGAAGGTGAAACCTTCGATAATATTAAAATTAAAAGAAATAATAAAAAGAAAATAGCTAAATTACATAGAGAATTATCAAGAAAAAAGAAGGGAAGTAATAATAGAAATAAATGTAAATTTAAATTAGCAAAATATTATGAAAAACTAAACAATAAGAAAGAACATTATTTACATGAAATAAGTAATAAATTACTAAACGAAAACCAAGTTATAGTAATGGAATCTTTAAGTGTAAGTAATATGATTAAGAATCATAAATTAGCTATATCTCTTCAGGAACTTAGTTTATATAGATTTAAGGAAATGTTAAAATATAAATCTAAATGGTACGGAAGAGACTTAGTGGAGATAGATAAATGGTTCCCATCAAGTAAATTATGTAATAACTGTGGATATAAGAATAATGGTTTGACTTTAAAAGACAGGACATGGATATGTCCAGAATGTAGTAAAAGTCATGATAGGGATATCAACGCAGCGATTAATATAAAGAAAGAGGGAATAAGGATATTAAATATAAAACAAATAGGGTTTAGTTCACCCGAATTAACGCTTCAGGAGAGTAGTCCGTTAGGATCTCAATGAATGAAGAAAAAAATGTAATTTCATGGATTTTCATGTTATTACGGAACTATGAGATTAACTAAAGAAGAGATTAATGAGGTTATTGATTATTTAATTGAAATTAAAAATAAATGAGAAGTAATTTTAAAGTAAAATGTCCATTTTGTAAAAGGGTGAATGATTTTAGTGATGATAATTGGCATGATGAATTAGTTGATGATTCAGATACAACTACGATTGAATGTTTACATTGTGATTTTCCAATGGAAATAACAACACATGCTATATATACCCTGAGTGTAGAACCTCTCGAAGATGATAATTATGAGGAATATCTTGAGTATTAAATCCTATGATTGTGAATGAAAACTTAACATTTTTTAATAAATAAAATTTGGTTATTAAAAATAAAACATCTATATTTGTATTAACAAAATAAGAAGATTGATTGTGTGGTAAATAATAAATGCTTAATCCACCTGAGAGAATTATTTGTGTTGTTCATATGAAAGCTTAATCAACCGCCAAAATAATTCTCTTAATCAATCTTCTTTTTATTTAAACATTAAAAATAAAATTATGAACAAACTAAAACATTTCTATTTTAAATATTACAATCGAGCATTAATATTATTGCTTTTTTTATCAATGTTTGATTTACTTTTATTTAAAGGTAGTGTTATATTTATAACATTTATATATTTATTGGGATTATTTATGCCCATAAAAGATCAGTACAAAAAACCTCATATAGAAATACCAATCAGGGGTTTCTTTATTATTATATTGTTTTCTTGCTTAGTTTTTATTTATAATGGTGTGTATTATTTCAACTAGATATTATGGTAGATTTATTTCCTAAATTTATAATTGAAACTGATGAAGAATTAGGTGACTGCCTAATCATTTCCAAATGTACATATCATAGAGATTTAGCTGTGAATTATGATATGGTTAAAGGTGGTGGTCTTTTTGATTTTAAAAATGATGAATTTATTCTTTATGGTAAATCTGATCAATTTGGAGAAGCTAATTTTGTTGATATAGCTAATTGTATAAAGAATGATAAGGTTTTTACAAACCCATTTATGACACATTCCATTGCCAAGAAATATAAATTTGCATATAAAAATTCAATTGGTGAGATTTATGATTTTTTTAATTTAAATAAATAGAAATTTGGATAGAATAAACATTTTAAATAAACGAGGGATGTTGACCCAAGAAGATAGAAAAGAATCACTGGAGCATGGTTGTCAATATTTTACATTTAAATCTTGTTTAGATTTGAGTGAACCAGTAATAGTGACACCATACTATTGTTCAAATGGATTTATGGACTATGAAAAATATAGTCAAGATTTATCATCATTTATGCTTTGGTGGACAAAGTTCGTTTTTAGAGATTTAAATGGGTTCTCTGGGTTTAGTAGTGTTAAATTTCAATTCAACGGATTTAAATTAAAATAATATGAAAATTGAAGATTTTGAAATATTTAAATTTGGTGAAAACGAATATTCAACATTTAATAATAATAAAACATATTTGTTAAATAAACACCCTTATTTGGACATTGTTCTAACTGATCATTGCAATTCAAATTGTAATTTTTGTATTGCAGATTTAATTCATAATAAGTTGAATTGTGATATTAATATTTTTAAAGAAAAAATATTATATGCAATTGAAAAAATGAATGTAAATGAAGTATTGTTGTTAGGTGGTGAACCAACTGTTAGTAAACATTTAATACCACTAATCAAGTGGTTAAGTGATATTAATCTCTTAGATAAGATTGTCATGACAACTAATGGTATTAGATTGGCTAATGATGAAAAATATAGAAAAGAATTATTTGAAAGCGGTTTGACTCATATTAATATCTCTTATATGAGTCAATTTAAAGACCAACAACAAAAAATAAACAATACAAATCATTATATATCATTAGGTGATATTAGAAGAATATATCTTGATGCAAAAAAATATAATGTTAATTTAAGAATTAATAATAATATTTTTAAAAGCAATAATGATAATCTAAAAGATCTTCTTACTTTTTACAATAATATTAAAGATTCATGTGATTCAATCAAATTTAGTCCTATCTTAGAAGTTGATGATTTTTCAGTTGTTAATAAAAAAATTAAATGGGCTAAAGAAAATAGATTGGATGATGAGCATATACTGAATTTATTTAATTCTATTCACGAATATTTTTCCAACGCTCATAATATATCTATTATTGAAAATGATTTACAATTTGGGTTTGTAAAAAATAGTTTGATACCATTAAAAACACCAATTATTTTAAATTGGAATTTTGGAGATTTTACAGGTATGATGAAAAAAGTAAAAGAAGAAAATAAAATCAATAATATTAAATTATTACCAAATAATGAATTATCTTTGTCTTGGAATAGAGAATTAGAAGAATATTTCATTAAAACTAATTAATTATGGTTGAAAGAAATAAAAGTGATGATAGATTCACTAAAATAACAAATTGTAAAATAAAAGGTTTATATAAAAAATTACCTGACAGTATACATAATAGTTATATGATTGAAATATTATATAAATATAATGATGAGGATTTTTTACATGAAACAAAATATATTACAATAGACCAATCTAAATTTATAAAAGAAATTAATGAATGGTTTAATAACGGTGAAAAAGATATATTATATTATACTGATGGAATGGGTAACATTGATATTTATAAATTTGGTAAAAAATATATTATAATGTATTCCCCAAATGATGGTTGTTATCAAGATTTTTATTTTGATTCAGATGAATTTAAAAAACTAAATAATTGGGTCAGATTGCAAAATAAATAAACTTTTAATAATGAGTATGAATAATTACAATGAAATATTAAAGTTTCAAGAAAAGATAATAAATAGTAGTTTAGGTATTCCGAAAAGATTTTTTGATGGTAAACAAGAGCAACAATCAACTAATATTAAATATTGTACTTGTTTGTTTCGTCAATATGAAAAACCAATTGATGAAGATGGTAATTGTGAGTGTTTTAACTGTGGATTAGAAATAAAAAAATAAAATTATAATGGTACTGGAAGAGTTTTAACTAAATCATATAGTTATAGTTATTAATTTATATTAAAATTAATGAAATTAATTTTATGAGTTAAATATTTAACATCAAAGGATGAACTACTCCACCCTATATCTTATTAGCAAAATGCTTTTAAGAATACTTTTTATTTAAACCTTTTTTGATTTTACGTTAAGAGGGTGTATTTTCTTAACAACCAACAATATCAAAGAACTTTATTATAAATAGTAAAAAAAACATATTTTTTTCAAAATATTTCTCTATATTTGTGATGTTTTTAAAATACTGTACCTTTTAACACAAACAAAGATCTGATTTATGAAATTGATAACCAAATATTCCAATTAATAAGAAAATTAGAATCTAGACATGAATAAAGACACACCCAAATATAAAATTAAAGCAAATAAAGACCAATTAGAGAGGTTGGGAATATCATATGATATAACTGGTCTAATTGGTGTTCTAAAATCAAAATACCCTACTGGTTGGTATTGTTTAGAAGTGGAACATGAAGTAGATGGTTTTAAATTTACAAATTCTTTTAATATTCCTAAATCATTTCTTAAAAAAATATAATTATGAGTTTTACAGATAAAAAACAAAATATTCTTACTAATCTTGAAAACTTGATTAATCAATATGATGATTTTAGTAAAAGTGTTGATTCAAAACACTGGAGAATAACCGGACATCATTTTACAGATTTAAATAGAATTTATCAAGAGTTTAAAGAATTTACAGAAATAAGTGAAAAACATAAAGAAAATAGTATTAATCGAACTTTAATTTATAAAGAAGATGCACAAATGTATTATTTTACTCCAGTTGTTTTCGAAACTAATGCTGATATATCTGTAGAGACTATGAAAGAAATTAGTTATGAACCTGCAGGAGCAGGAAGACATAGCACTAGTTTTGAAACTTTCAAAGAACTTATGAATGAACATGGTTATATTGTTCGAGAAATTAAGAAATTGGATAGAAACACAATCCCTGATGACAATATATTGGAGATAGTTGAAGGTGCAACTGGTAATTATTAATTTATTATATTATGAATTATTTTAACAATAAATTAAAAGAGTTATACATTGACTCTGCTACTGAAATAGAAAGTATAAATAAGCTTAAAGATATACTTAACTTTAATAATAACAATGAATCTAACGTACCTTGTTTACATGAGCAATGCCCCGAATGTAATGGTACCGGAAATAAAGCAAATGGTGAAAAATGTATTCATTTTATTAGTTGTCCTTGTCCAAAATGTAATCCCACGTATTAAATATATTATGATATTAAAAAGCACTTATACTATAAAATTCACTGTTGATGGTGATCCAGAAGAAACGAAGATAAAACTAATATTAAAACCCATCAAGGGTATGTTAAATGGTTTTAAAGCTGTTTATACACCTAATGTATTAATTAATGATTTCGAAACCGATGAATTTAATGATTTATGTGAGGGAACTGTTAATGCTAAATTTAGTATGGAAGAGATTTCTAAAATTCATAAAAAATCATTAAAAACAAGGTATAGAAAAGAAAAAAAGAACTTTAGATTAGTTAAAGAAACCTTAAAATAATTGTTATGAGTCAAAATAGTCAATCATTGGTGGACGTGATTAATAAATTTAAAAATGGGAAAGAATTATATAATACTTCACCACTTTTTAATAGTATTATTAACACAATATTACAAGGTAATTCATTATATAAAATAATAGAAGATTTGTGTGAAATGATTTTTGAATTAAATCAAAAATTTTCAGAACAACTCACTCAAAAACCAAATATAAAAATATTAGCATTAGGACAGAAAGTTTATCATAAAGAAATTTATTCTGGTCGTGAACTAATGGAAATAGTTGGTATTCGAAAAAATGAGGTTGAACTTGAAGGTGATTATTCTGGTGGTACTCATAATGTAATTCAAAGAGATTGGTTACCCATAGAAGGTGTATTATTTCAATATAATAATATTTAACATTTTTAATTTTGTAATAATGAATAAAATTCATACATTTGTAGTGTAATAATCAAAACATATATACAATGGAATTAGACAAAGTTAAAGAACACATTAATGGTTTACCAGATAGTGCTAAATGCACTAAAAATCAAGTTTTACACCATCTTAATTCAGTTACATCTGTAACAACTGAAACAAAAAAACCTAAATACTTAAAAAAAGGTGATATTATTAAAGCAATGGGTGGGTGGAAAGTCAGGCCATGTGTTGTAATTAAAGTTGATAAAGATATTGTTTATGCAATTCCCTTATCAACAACAGAAGACGGTATTAATCTTTGTGAAGCCAATAGTAGATTTCTAACTGAAAATTATTTCTCAAAATCTATTATCTCTGTTACAAAAGAAAATGCTTTAAAGAATTTTGTTGGTGTATACGACAACCCTAAAAATTTAAATGAAGCAATCAAAAAAGTAAAAGAAAATTTAATTAATATTTAATATTATGAAAACATATAATGAATTTGATTGGTATAACAAAAGATGATGCAATTAAAATATGTAAAAACTATGATTATGAATATAGAATTGTTCATGAAGATGGGAAAGATTATATGATAACATGCGATTTTAACTTTAACAGAGTTAATTTAACAATTATTAATAATATTATTATTGAAGCTGATATAGGATGAAAAAATATGTTTTTAAGTATGGATCAGATGAAGCTAAGATTGTTTTTTTAGTAGATGAAAAACTATTTACTGAAGAATCAGCAAAAACACTTTTAGATTTTTATTCATGGGATTATGATTATTATGAAAACCCTATTGATGAACTATTGATCAAATATAGTTTGGAAATTATAAAATTAACTTCTTATTACAACTATTTAAATATAAACGGTATAATTAAAGAGTTTGAAAAAATTGAAGGGTTTATTGCTTTGGATGGTACATCTGGAGTTAAATTAATAGAATTAGATGGATTTGAATTTAATGAAAATTATTTAGAATTCGATAAATATATAACAACAGAAAAAATTTAAAATTATGTTTGAATTTGTAAGTTTTAAAACTGCTAAAGTAGCAAAAGAACATGGGATTAATGGTAATTATACTGATATTGATGATTATAAATATTATCAATTGAATCAATATAAATATAACAAAACTCATTATAAAACCAAACCGAGGAAAATACAATATGGTGGTGATGGTTATGAAGATGATATTCATGCATTTACTTTATATGAACTTCAAAAAGAATTAAGAGAAAAATATAATATTATTGTTGAAGTATGTGTTACTGATCGTGGTAAATATTATTATGATTTTTTTTATAATCCACCGAGATGTGATTATTTTAATGATAATTCTAGTGCTAAAGAATTTAAAACTTACGAAGAAGCATTAGACAAAGGTTTACGTAAAGCAATTAAAAAATTAATTTAAATTTAAAGTTATGATAATTATTAAATTATTCTTGAGATATTTAAAAGAGTTATTATTATTTAGAACATCCTCAAATAATGAGTGTTTAAAAAAAACTGAAATTATTATGAGTATTACTATTTATATCTGTATTTTTATATTTTCTTATGCTTTTTATTTAAAATTCCTTGCATAAGAAAATAAAATACCTTATATTTGTTTTATTAAAATTGGAGATGTAGCTCAGTGGTAGAGCACGTATTTTAATATAATCTGTTTTTAAGATTATTAACAGCATATCAAAAACTTGCATTGGGAGCACGTGGTCGTGGGTTCGAATCCTACCATCTCCACAACTTGTTTTTTTCCTTTTTAAAACACCTCATAGAATTTATATTTTATGAGGTGTTTTTTTTACATCTTTTAACTATTATTATTTGGTGTTGTAAATTTTATATTATATGTTTGTACTTATTAATCATAAAACAAATTAGTTATGTGGGAATATGAAATAAGAATAATATATCTTGAAGATCCAAATGATTATGAAATCGCTATGGAAATGGATAAATTTGGTGCTGAAAGATGGGAAATCTTTTCAGTTAATGAACGAATTGTTGAACAATGGAACACTTATGGTGAACCCCATAATAGAGTCGAATATAAATTATATATGAAAAGAATTATTCAAGAAAATTAAATCATTATGGCAAGACAAAGAATATACTCAACAATAATCAATAACGAGAAACTATATGTAAAATCTTATAGAAAAGCTAATGCTATTAGATTTTTTAATAAGATGGATCGATATATTACAGTTAAAAATCATGATGTGTTTGTTGAAACATCAATAGACCCCTCTATTAAAGTTGTGGATGAATTGTATCCAGAACTAATCAAATCAAAAGAAGTTGACTCCAAGGATAATAAATATTTCAATATGTTTAATAAATAAATTTAAAAAACTATGAAAATCAGAGTAGAAAGAGATGAAACACCTCAAGAAGTTAAACAAGTAATTATCTATATTGGTGAAGATCGATATACTTGTAAAGAAAGTTTTGGTAGATTAGAAATAACAAAAATATCTGATGGTGATTCAGATATTATCAATGTGCAACCTAGAAGTGGCAATCAAATCGATCTTTTTTAAATTTAAAAATAAATCATGAGAAAATACCATTTACAAAAAACATTCAATAAAACGTTATGTGGTGTTAACGTAAAAAATGATAATATTGTTGTTGATATTAATAATTGTACATGTAAAAATTGTAATAAAGATCTTAATAATGTTGTCACATTATGGGAAGATTATGGATTATTAGATAATTTACCTGATGATAAAAAACCATTCATTGCATACATGTTTGAAGAAGCAAAAGATATTATGATGGGTTCTGAAATCCATACTAATGAAAAAAATAAATACTATAATATTTCCAATTATATATAAAATTGGAAGAGAAGTTAGTTTTGATAGAAACGAATTATTAATAATTTTTAAAGAAGTAAAAGATTCAATAAATAAACATAAAACTTTGTATTCAAAATTAGGAGAAATTAATCTTGATGTTGAAGTATTTATAGTTAATTGGTATTCAAAAGGAAAAATAAATGAATTAAAAAGTAATTTGTAGAATCATTTATAACTTTTAACATTTTTTAAGAGAAATAATTTGGTTGATCCAGTTATTTCTCTTATTTTTGTATTGTAATATTAAAACGATTAGTTATGAAAGAAAATACAGTTAATGTTATTATAGAACAAACACCAAATAATTATTGTGCAGGTGTTGAAGGTTTAGATGGTTTTGTTTGTACTTCTGATAGTTTAGCAAACATCAAGATGGAAGTACTTAAAGGTATTGAATTTCATCTTGATGGGATGAAAGAAGATAATGATCCGATACCATCTAATTTTGAGAAACCATACAAAGTTAATTTTAAAATTAAATAATCTTAAAAACTAATATTATGAAATTTAAACTATATAAAGAACTTCTGTCAGAGAATGAAATGCTTTCACATGTATTTCTAAATTCTTGTCCGATGCATATAAGTGAAAAAATCGCTGAGGGAACAAAAAAAATGTATGATGTGGACAAATTGAGTAATAGTGAAATTCAAGAACAAAGAGTTGTTGATATGAAACTTTTCATTGAAGGTGAAGAGGCTGATCTTAGAAATTTCTTTAATGAACTAGCGCATCAATTTACATCAATTGTAAAAAAAGAAGCCACTAAAATGGTTAAGGAACAAACATCTAATAAAATAGATGAACTTATATATAAACTAAACAACATATCAGAAATAACTGATAATATTTCTGAAGATATTAATTGGAATTATGATAAAAACCCTTTTCAAAAATAATAAACTATGAGAGATAAAATATTAAATTGGATCAAACAGAACAAACTTCGAAAAAAAGAATATTTATTCTTATTGAAGAGTTATATTAATTTTAGAAGTAACAATATGTTAAGTATTAATAAAGTAATTTTAACATATTCTTCAAATGTAAGACCTTTGAAAGAAAGAGGTTTGATGAAAATTAATGAACTTGAAAGAAATAAAAAAGAAAATTGGTATGATTTCACCGATGAGGGTTATGAATTAGTAAAACAATTGGATATTGTACCAATAGAAGACGTAAAAACATTTATAAATGATAAATAATATAGATATGACACAAGAATATGTATTTATTGAAACAATCAAGGCTCTTAGAGATGGATTGTATGCTGATCTCAATGAGATGGTTAAAGAAGGAAATATTATTATTAAAGAAACAAATAATGTTGAAGATAAACTCATTAAACCATATGAGTTTATTGAAAAACTCTCCAAAAACAAATACAAGACATTTGAGGGTGTTCAAAAAGCTGCAAAAAAAGTCCTGACTAATTATTATAAGTTTAACAAATAATAAGATAAAGACTATTTATAATCAAAACATATTATGAAAAAAATCGTATTTATTTTTAATAATGATTCAACATTAGATAATATTCCACAATCATTTATTGGAGATGATTTAAATTCTATTCAAAATTATTTAACTAATAATGGTGTTCAAAATTTAGAATTTGATGATGATATTGCAACGTTTAATCATAATGATTTAGGAAGTGATATTGGTGGTGCAACATATTATGAATTGGAATATGTGAATTAATATTTTTTTTATACATAAAAAAACACAAACAAGTTAACATCTTTTAACAGATATTTTTTTGTTTGTGTTTTTTTTATACCTATATTTGTAATATTAAATTAATAATCAAATAAAACATGAAAACATTAAAAGAATTAAGAGATAATCCTTTAAAGGTTTCATCAACAGAATTAGCCTTTTCAAGAATTAAAGATCTTCCCAATAGGAAAATCGATTTAAATGTATGGTTACCTTCTATTGAAGCTAATCTACAAAGAGGTGATGTTTGGTCTTTACATCAAAAAAGACAATTGATTATGTCTATTTTTATGGATAGGTATATTCCACATCTTCATATTATGTCTTTAGTTGATAGAACTGATGAATCAACTAAAGATGATATATTGCAAGTTATTGATGGTAAACAAAGATTGTCGGCAATGATGGGTTTTCTTGATAACCAATTTGAAATTATCATCGATGATGAATTGTATTATTTGAAAGATTTACCAAAAGAATATCAAATATATTTCAACCATTATCACATAAAAGCACAAATAGCATATGAAGATTATAATACTCCATTTACTGATAAAGAAAAAATAGATTGGTTTGAACGAATTAATTTCTTTGATACACCACAAGATATTAATCATTTAAATACATTAAAAAACTCATATAAAACATACTTAAACAATGAAAAACTTAGATGAATATATAACTAATATACCTATTGACGACTTCACTCCATATTATGAAGAAGTTTATGAGTCCTTTTCGAATAAGTTTTATTTTAATGTTTATGAAAATAGTAATAAATTCGAAAACTCAGAATTGGAAAATAAATGGTTGTTTAAGTTGTTTAACAAAGAAATAGAACCATATAAAGCGAGTAATATTATAGAAAGAGCATATAAACTGTACAATGTAAACAAAATAATTTAAATTTATGAAAAATCAAATTACTCCCACAGGTCTTAAATTCTTAGATAAACAATTAGGTGGTGGTCTATCTAATGGTATTAATGTTATTGGTTCACAATCTGGAGTAGGAAAAACATCTTTTTCTATGATGTTGTGTAAAAAGCTACATGAAAACAATTACAACGTTCTTCATTTAGCTTTTGAAGATTCTGCAAATCTTATTGTGGATAAATATTATAGAAGTAAATTAATATATAATTTGAACAATACTTTATATGTTCAACAAATTACCAATCCAGAACCAACAGTTAAAGAAATTGTTGATGTGGTAAATGAGATTACATATGATATCATTTTGCTAGATGCGGTTATGTTAGAGAAAAATAAATTTGATAAATTAATCGGTATATTGTCTTTATTAAACAAACCAATTATTCTAACAACTCAGTTAATTAGAGATAGTAAACTTGATCTAACTTCTATTAGAAATGATAAATTAAAATATTCAGCCAATAATATTCTAATCTTAGAACATCAAGATAAAAAAAATAGTCTCTTAAAAATTAGTGTTCCCAAAACAAGATATGGTTGTACAACTGGTTCAATTAAAAATGTTTATTTTAATAATCTAGAACTGGAGTGTGAAAAACTAAGTAGATTTAAATTATTTTTTATGAAAATCTTTAATTTTATTATTCGTTGCATTTATTAAGGAGATTAGAACCATTATTCACCGCATAATTTATTATATATGAATATTCATGATGCATTGGCAAAAAGTAACGGTATTAAATTGTTAAAACATAATAAAAATGTTTCTATTGCAAGTAGATATCTTTACAAATATATTACTAATAATATTGATAATAATATTTTAAAAATTATCGAAATATCCTCATTGTTACATGATATTGGTAAAATGACTGAGATGTTTCAAGAAATTTTATCAACAAATAAAAAAGACAAGAAATATAAAGATAATAAATTCGCACATAATGAAATTGCTTGGGCTTTTTTACATGAACATTTAAAAATTAATTCAAATTTAAAAAAATATATAATTAATAATATTTATTGGCATCATGGGATTTCAAAAAAAATGTCAAAATATACATCAAATGATATTTTAGAATCTGAATTTGTTTCAGAAGATTCTATTGATTTAATGAGACAGATTGTATCTGAATTATTAGATGAAACCTATTTAAAAAATCCTGAATTTAATCCGAAAAAATCACCATCGTATTACATTTATGATGATGAGAATATAATTAACGATGATTATAATGAAATATTTGGAATTACTCACACTTGTATTGTTAATGCTGATAAAATAATTTCTGAATTAGAAGAAACATATTTAGAATTGGATCTATCTAAAGAAGAATATTTAAATTTATATATCAAATATGTAAAAATAGAATTGTATAAGAAGGAAAATTTAAATTTAAATAATTTTCCATATGGTGACTCAAATATAAATAGATTTAATAAACAAAAAGAAATAGTTAAACAATGTAAAAAAACGACAATAATTAAAGCACCTGCAGGTTTCGGTAAAACATTGCTGGGTATGCTTTGGGCTTCAAAATCAAATAAAAAAACTATATGGGTTTGTCCTAGAAATGTCGTAGCTAAAAGTGTATACGATTCAATTCTAAACGAATTAAAAGAATTTAAAGAAACTAATGTTAAAATTGAATTGTTTTTAAATAATACTGTTTTAGAAAAGAATCATGATAATGATGATGTTTTTAATAGTGATATAATAATTACAAATATTGATAATTTTGAATCTCCAACTTTTAAAGATAATATTAGTAAAAGATTGTTTACAATATTATCAGCTAATGTTGTTTTCGATGAATATCATGAATTTATATCTACACTACCAATATTCTCAAATTTTATTAATATTATGAGAATGAGACATAGATACACTAATAGTAATAACTTATTGTTATCAGCAACACCAATAAATATTGAATATTTTTGGGACACAATTAATAATCAAACATCTATTTTACCAAATAAACATGAACATTATGAAGCAAAACACAACGATAAATATTTAATTAGGGTACAAAAAGAATTTAATTATGATTTAAAAGGTTCAGACCTTGTTATTTCAAATACTATCTCAAATTCACAAAGGATCAAAGCTAATACAAACTCACAAATTTTATATCATAGTGGTTTTGTTGATGAACGAAAGAATGATATTTATAATGAAATTTTTTCAAAATTTAACAAATACAGTGGTAATAATACAAATAAAGTTTCAGTTACTAGTTCTTTAATTATGCAAGCTAGTTTAGACGTATCATTCAACAAATTATATGAATCAGTATTATCACCAGAAGCATCTATGCAAAGACTTGGAAGATGTAACAGATTTGGTAATTTTTCTGAACAGAGTATTTATACTATCTTTAAAGAAAATAATAAATCCAATGATTTTGTTGTTGGGATTTTTTATAAAGAATATTTACGAGATTTATGGTATGATGAAATGAAGCAATATAATAACAGAGAATTAACCTTAAATGAATTATATGATATATATAACTCACACACAACAAAATATAAAAATAAAAGGAAAATACTTTTTAATCAAATGTTTATTGAAAGTTCAGATCGATTGAAAAATATATATCCTTTTAAGTTTAAAAGTAAAAATGAAGACAATAATATTATTAGTGCTGGAAGTAATAAACTAAGATGTAACGGTAATGAAATTTTTTGTATTGTTAAACATTATAATAAAAATGAATTTGTTGGGCCTTTTAATACAACAATATATAATTCATTTGTAAAAGATTTTAATGAGGATTCAAACACATTAAAAAAGATGAAAAAAACAATTGAGTTTTTATCAACAAATAAAAACTTTGATTACTCTGAACTTACAAAGAACAAATATAAATTTAAAAATTTAACAATAGATCATTTAAGAATATATGGAAAAAAATCAAACACACCATATATTCGATTCGATAAAGTTTATCATCCAGAATTTGGTTTAATTAATATAGAAGATTTAAACATAGGATAAAAAAAATGAAAAATAAACCATCGTTTAATCAAACAAATAAAGTAATTTTATTTAATTATTTATCTTTAAATAACTGTTTATCACATATTTATATGTGGGTATAATGGTAATAGACTTATTCTGAAAGGGAATCACAACCAACTCAAAGTGGTTCTTTTTTCCCTGATAAATGGTAATAGACTTATTCTGAAAGGGAATCACAACATTGATGTTAGTTTAGTAACCACAGGCAGAAATGGTAATAGACTTATTCTGAAAGGGAATCACAACACCATTGAGGGAAAAGATAAAAAGTTATATAATGGTAATAGACTTATTCTGAAAGGGAATCACAACAGTTGGATCGGACAAAATAAAGCTGTTTCTAATGGTAATAGACTTATTCTGAAAGAGAATCACAACCAGAGGTTTTTAATATGCAAACTTAACTTTAATGGTAATAGACTTATTCTGAAAGGGAATCACAACGATGTTGGGTATATCAATTATTTTGAACATAGTATTAATAATCTTATACCATATGGGAATTGTATTAAATTGATTTTTAAAACAATACAAAAAAGTTTTATATATTTGTATAATTTTTTTTGTTGTTTCAAAAAAGTTTTATATATTTGTATCGTAATCAAAAACAATTAATATTTTATTAACTTAAATTTTTTAAAAATGAAAAATGTAAAGAACATTTTGTTTAAAATGGAAATGAATGGTCATGGTGTTGTAAACTATGATTCAAATGATCAAAAATATGTGTTGAAAGATACACATTTAAGAAACGTAGGTGGGCATTCAAATGTATCTTATGCAAAGAAAAATTTGTATAAAGATGATGAAGGAAAAATTACCTACAAACTCAAAATCAGTAGTGATGCATTGAAAAACAATATGTTTAGGCATGATGTTATCGCTCAAACCCCAAACATTGCACATCACGATGCATTATTGTATTCTTATATTGCATCGCCCCTTTCGCTTGTTAGAGGTTATTTGTTTGCAAATAAACCTGAAACAGTTAAACGAAAAGGTGCAATTACTTTAAGTAGTGCAGAACAAACTTGTAATGCAATGTCAAAAATTGAAGTATTTTCACGTAGTGGTGAAAAGGTTGTTCAAAATGAGGATTCGGATAAGAATGATACTACTTATTATCAAAAAGAAACCATTGGTAATATTAAATATGAAGCAATGGGTAATATCGATTTAATGACTCTTCAATTTATTAGTTGTGATTCTGTATTTGATAGATATTCATTTAATCCCGACAAATATCATCTATATAAACAATTCCTTGCACAAAAACTATCAGGGTTTAATTCAGAATTGGGTTATCATCAAATGAAAAACACATCAATCGAAATTCCTGAATATGGTGTGTTGTTGAGTGAGGAAAATGTTGTTCAACTTGTTAAAGACTCATTGAAAAAAGTGTTTAATATTAACATTAAAAAGAAAGATGCTTTTGCAACAGTTGAAACATTGAAAGTTAAACTGGTTGAGAAACCTGCAGAAGATACTTTCAACAATGAAGATGGTTGGATTGAAATAAAATCTGAAGAAGACATTGATAACCTTGATTTTGATCCATATATGTTTTATGAGTTAATTGACATTGAAGTAGCCAAAATCAAAAGGCAAGAAATTAAGGATGAAATGAAACGTGTCCTTGATGAAGAGAAAAAACAAAAGAAATCGAAAACATCAAAAAAGAAAAAAGATGAGTAAGTATTTGATTCTTAATTTTAAAGATGCAAAACTTTTCAGAAAAGATAGAGTTTCAGATAACAAGAGGTGTAAGGATATTTCCTTCACCTCTTATAACTCAACTATAAAGAAAAGGAAAGATATTGAACCCTTTGTTGAACCGATAACAGTACATCAAATATCAAACATGTTACATGTTTTGTTCAACGAACGTCCTGTACCTAGTAATAGAAAAGTATTTTATGAACGTAATGAGGTTTATTTTAATGCAGCACAAAATTCATACATAAGAATTGATACACCTAAATTTCATAATAAACTCTTGGAGAAAGATGTTTACCATATGGAATTTATTCAAACAAACAAAGCACTTGATAATGCTTGGTCAATGATGATAACATTAAATTGGAGAATGGTTCAGGATTATATTGATAATTCAGAAAAATTTAATACATTTGTAACTGATTTAAATTATTGTCTTGGTTTTGATGCAAAAACCAAACCATTTATGAAAATTGTTGATGATGTTCAAAATGTTGAAACCAATCGTAGATTAGAGTTTTATAATAAAATTACTAATTTAGGTGGTTGTGGTGCATTGATATATGCTTTTGGTCGATATAAAAACGGTAGTTTTGAACAACCTGATCCATCAAAAATGACTAGTACACGAAATAGGTTGGCGAGAACAACTGTAAATGGTGTTGATAATTTTGCATCTTTACATGGACAAATATTAGTCCCTGTTACTGATGAAATGATTGATGTGCTTAACACTAATTCCAAAGGTAGTGCCACATTACTTGATAATGGTTTGGTTTGGATTGATACAATAAAAAATGATACTGCTGTGTCTATTGATGAATTTACTAAAGTATCTGATATTTCAGATGAAAGAATGAAATTTTAATAAACTTATTTGTTATGAGATTAAAAATAAACTTTACACCAAATACTGATAAAGTACCAAATAACCTTAGCGTTGTTAATTCATTCATACACACCAAATGTTTTGGTGATAATAATGAATATCATAACGGTGTATCAAACTACAATATTAGTAGATTAGAGGGTGGTGTTATCGTTGATAATGGTAAACACATTAACTATCCAAATGGTGGGTATTTAATTGTAACATCACCAGACCAAGAGATTTTAAATAAAATTCTTATTGGAGCAATGGAAGCAAAAACAATTGGATATGGGATGGATTTTAAATCTGTTGATTATATTCAAGAGCAATTCTATAATGGATGGAACTATTTTAAAACCTTAACATCTGGGTTTATTCTAAAAAAACATGATGAAGGGAAATCAAATGAAAATTTTTATACTCTTAATGATTCTAACCTTGTTAATGCTTTGAAAAATCAAATTATTAATAAATTCAAAAAAATTGATTCTAAATTAAACTTTAATGATTTTGAATTGGTTATTGATAATCATAATAGCCATAAGGTTAGAAATATTTATAGTAAAAATGTTTTAAATCGTGCAAATATTTGTCAAATCAGAATTAAAACAAATAGAAAGGTTGCCGAAGCTATATATAATTATGGTATTGGACAATCAACAGGTTCTGGTTTTGGTGTGATACATACAACACAATTTAATCATTTATATAAGTAGAATTAAAATTTTCATCATGATAACATACCAATCACATATATTTAATCATTTTTTTCATCAAAATTTTATAATATGTTATTCATTAACAATGATTTATATGTGGGTATAATGGTAATAGACTTATTCTGAAAGGGAATCACAACCATCATCCGGCTCGGACATAACACCCTCTAAATGGTAATAGACTTATTCTGAAAGGGAATCACAACAGACTATTTAAAAAATATAGTAAATCAAAAAATGGTAATAGACTTATTCTGAAAGGGAATCACAACAATACTTCATTCTTTAAACTGTATGGTGGAAATGGTAATAGACTTATTCTGAAAGGGAATCACAACTATTCATCCCACATTTCTAATAATTCTAATAATGGTAATAGACTTATTCTGAAAGGGAATCACAACACAAATTCTTTAGGTGGTGCATTTACAGAAAATGGTAATAGACTTATTCTGAAAGGGAATCACAACGGTGGAATCCTTGCAGGTGCTGGAATTGCGAATGGTAATAGACTTATTCTGAAAGGGAATCACAACAGACGATTCTAAGGCCGTTTTGGCTAAAAAAATGGTAATAGACTTATTCTGAAAGGGAATCACAACGA
>Ga0163219_100004_pt1 | contig 64649 bp, 71 predicted proteins | sample MSEWel2016_04_06_FD_113150 | JGI IMG/M metagenome (GOLD analysis project Ga0163219, IMG submission 113150) | Subsurface microbial communities from deep shales in West Virginia, USA - MSEEL Well Study Marcellus 3H_2016_04_06 ...
AATATACATTTATGATGAGTGAAGATAAAGCCCGATTCTTCAAAGCTCTGGGAGATCCGACAAGGCTTACCATCGTAGGATGTCTTTTGAAGCAGGACCACTGTGCCTGTGATTTTTCAAAGATCTCCGGGAAGGACCAGACAACTATCTCCCGGCACCTGAAGGTACTTGTCGAGGCCGGGATCCTCCGGCATGAGAAAGACGGAAGATATGTAATTTACAGTATCAGGAATGATAAGATGAAAGAGACTCTTGAGAAATGTGGTGTTGAAAAGGTGGATTCATGCTGCCCGGGAAGTGAAATGGATGCGGGTACAAAAAAGGATGTCGTGAAGAAGAATTACGGCAGGATAGCACTGGGACTTGTACAGGGATGCGGGTGTTGCGATGATCTTACAAATGAGCAGGTGGCAGCTTCCATTGGCTATTCGCAACAGGACACAGAATCATTCTCTGAAGCAAACCTCGGACTTGGATGCGGGAATCCTACGGCACTTGGTGATCTCAATGAAGGGGATATTGTCCTTGATCTTGGTTCGGGCGCAGGATTCGATAGCTTCCTGGCTGCGAGGAAGGTGGGCAATACCGGAAAGGTCATTGGTGTGGATATGACAGAGGATATGATCGCAAGGGCCCGGAAAAATGCTGAAAGATATGGTTTCGATAACGTTGAATTCAGAAAAGGGGACATCGAAGATCTGCCCGTTGAAACAGGTTCCGTTGATGTGATCGTAAGTAACTGCGTCATCAACCTCGCACCGGACAAATCCCGGGTTTTCAGAGAGGCATACCGTGTGCTCAGGGACAGCGGCAGGATGTATATATCCGATATTGTTCTCCTGAAAGAGCTGACCGTTGAAGAAAGAAATGACGAAGAACTGATATGCTCATGTGTGGGTGGTGCATTGATGAAAGATGATTATCTTTCTCTGATAAAAGAGGCAGGTTTTGGACCAAGCATCATCGATGAAGATAAGGATATCAGTAAAAGGCAGTATTCCGGCTATCCGCTGGAAAGTATAAAACTTGGATTGAGGAAAAAATAAAGTTCAAAGGATGGATGATCGTGTCTGATAATTGTTGCTGTCCGGAATCCGGGAAAACCGCGTCAACGGTTATTCCTATGGTATGTGATCATTCTGGTAGAAATGAGCAGGATATGTCTAATGAGCTCATCCTGTGTCCTGCCTGTCAAAATGAAGGGGACCATGTTAGAAATGTCACAGTGCGGCACCTTGTTAAAAAGGAGCTTATAGCAAGGACTGGCCAGTGTGACTATCGAATCTGTATGAATCAAAAGTGTGATGTTGCTTACTACAGTGAGGATTTGAGCGTCGTTTTTGGAAAAGAGGATCTTAAGGTACCTTTATGGTACAAGGAAGATGCAAGTCCCCGATATGCCTGTTACTGCAGCAGGATCACAGAAGAGGATGTCATCAGAGCAGTAAGGGAGCAAAATCTCACAGAAATGAATACAATCAGGAAACACTACGGCCCTGAAGCGAAGTGTCAGTGCAATGTCAAAAATCCCACAGGCAAATGCTGCACAAATACTTTCAAGGAATTCATAAAAAAAGCATTAGCTGGCAGATCTAATAAAAAATAAGGCTCGAAAGGAAATCCCGGTTAATCGATATCAGTCTTGGATATCTGTTTAAGCCTTCCAACACCATCTATTTCCTCAATGACATCCGCAACAGCCGGAGGTACCAGACTCTTCCAGTCCTCGTTGGCTATCATCCTTCTGCGTATTTCCCTTCCTGAATATCCGTTGTTCCGGTGGTACATGGGTGGCTGTCTTACCTCTACTCCCACTTCTCTGAACAGCTGGATAACAAGAGGGTTGTTTGAATAAACTATATCAAAAGGTGGTGTCATGGAAATAATGTGTGAGACCCATACTGCATTTCTCTGAAGGTCCTCGATGGGTATCGCATAATGGGTGGTGTTGGCATCCTCAAGGGCGTGCCTGATCATCATCACACGCTCGCCTGCAGTAAAAGGGTTCCTTGGCTCGTGGCTCTTCTGTGCGCTACCAATACCAATTACCAGCTCATCCACGTCCCGGGCAATACTGTTTATGATCGAGTAGTGCCCGAGATGGAATGGTTGAAAGCGTCCGATGTAGAACGCTCTTCTCATATGCATACGTGATAACCATCAGTGAATGCCACATTCATCGAATGTGAACTTCTCACACACTTCCATATAGTGTTCTGAGTTGTTATCGTGTTTCATTTTTGCAAGTTTCTTGACAAGGTCTATTCCGGGTTTCGGATCTTCCATTATCTCTACTTTATCCTTGACAAGCTCGAATATCTCCTTGCCCACATCGGTGCGTATAAAAACAGAGTTCCATCCGTCGGGAGCACCTACTGATCCCAGAGAGATATCCGCTGACACTGAAGTGTAGTCACAACAGTGGTGGCATGGATTCCTTGCATGGTGAGCAACTTCAGGGATCTTTACACTGTGTGCTTCACCGTCTTTGGTGTAGTTCCAGAATTTACCCTTGCCGAAGTCCATCTTAACGACATCATCAAGATTCAGTCCCATGATCTCAGGAACTATCTTCTCGGTCATTACGTCATGGTAGAAACTTTCCATACAAAGCAGACCAAGGATCACGACGATCTTGTCGCTTGCATTCTCTACAATAAGGCGTGCTCCATGTGCCTGGCATGGTACACCGATAACACCTATCTTATCATATTTCTCAAAGGGTTCTTTCAGGGCTGATAGGACTGAGTCATAGGTGTATTTGGTACCTGTTGTCCTGTCAACATCTTCCGGCTCGGTCATGAGAATAAGCTCGGTACCCCATTTATCATCCTTGGCGATACCAACAATACAGTCTACCGTTCCGCTCTCAAGTAAGGCCTTTGCCAGTATGGATGTTACACCACCGTCCTGACCTTTTATCTTACTCTTTGCTCCGAAGAACTCTTTAACGTTTTCAAATTCGTCTTCCACATATCCGTCAATTACGGGGCAAAGTCTTCCGCATGTGAGACATCCTTCACATACATCGGGTGCTGCTCCTTTGACGTATAATTCTAAATTATCAGGGTCACGGACTTCTGCATGCTTGTTCATGGTGATAGCACCGGCAGGGCATGTTGATACACATGCCCCGCAAGCAGTACAGACGTCGTGTTCAATGACCTCTAATATTTTTGGATGGGCCATTAATTGCCTCCGACGTTCATTTTTTGTTTTATCCGATTATTTCTTTACCGATGAGCTTGATGGCCTTCTCTTTGTTTGGTCCGATCGGGGATCCAGCGACGATCTGTGTTACACCGATGTCAAGCAGGTCATTGATCCTTGCCTTACAGTCGTCTGGTGTTCCGCAGATTGAGAATGCGTCCATCATGTCATTTGTGACCATACCGCCCATGAGTGCACCGAAGTCACCCTTTGCGATTGCTCCGCCGATGTCAGCCTTTGCTGATGGGTCAATGCCGTGGCGCTCAAGTACCATGTCAGGTGAACCTGCAACAATAAATGCAACTACTACCTGTGCTGCACTCTTTGCCTTTGCAGCATCCTTGTCGATTGAGAAACATGCGTATGCTGCAACGTCAACTTCCTTGGGGTCACGTCCTGCCTTCTTTGCACCTGCTGCGATCTTATCTACAGCTACTTCGAAGTCCTTTGGGTGTGATGCGTTGATCAGTACACCGTCTGCTACTTCTCCTGCGAGCTCGAGCATCTTCGGACCCTGTGCACCCATGTATATAGGCACATCACCGGTCTTGAATGCCATCTTGGCACCGCTGAACTTTACCATGTCGCCATCCTGGGTAACCTTTTCTCCGGCAAGGAAACCACGGATTGCAGAGATACTCTCCTTTGTGGTTGTCAATGGCTTGTCCCAGGATATTCCCATTGCATCGAAGGTTGCCTTGTCTCCGGGACCAAGACCGAGAATTGCACGGCCGCCTGAGATCTCGTTAACAGCGCCGATGCTTGATGCGGTCACAGCTGCATTCCTTGTGTATGGGTTTGTTACACCTGTTCCGAGCTTGATACTGTTTGTGTTCATTGCAAGCACGGTTAAGGTTGAATATACATCACGGTTGTTGTAGTGGTCTGTGATCCATACGTTGTCAAAGCCCTGCTGTTCAGCAAGTTTTGCATAGTGAGCTATTTTTAAAACCGGGTCGCTTGGTACAAATTCAATTCCAAATGTCATTTGAATCCTCCTCTAAAAGTGTGTTCCTATTCAGGTATCTGTATATATTTAAAACTTTGTTGGTTTGATTCGACAGGAAAAGAGGTTATATCCACCAGATACTGGGGAAATATACAGAATATTTATTTTTTTTAAGTATCCTGTGTACTTTTCCGCTCTTAACGAACAACTGTGATGAATAGATTTTTATATGATGATCAGCGGGCGCACAGGATCAGTTTGAATTACGCATTCCACCGTTACAACTATATTGCTGAACTGTCAGATGAGTAACTAGTAAAGGTAAATGTGGAGGTGGATCCCCGAAAATTTACGAATCTGGGATATTGTCAATAGCAGAGAATTTCATAATCAGGTCTGTTCTGGAAAAAAAGTCGTTCTATTCAAATTAAATCAATAACAAAGTGATTTCAATGAAATGTTATGAATGCGCAAAAAATGGAAAAGATAGCGACACCGTGGCTATATGTATCGTATGCGGGAGAGGAGTGTGCAAGGATCATCTGGTAAGGGAAGACACTCCTGTGTGGGAAGGAGAGTACAGTATAAAACTTAAGTGCGGCATGGGAGTCGAATGCAAATATGAGGATGTACAGCACTGGAAGAAAGTACTATGTATGCCCTGCCATGAAGCTCTGAAGGAGAACTACTAGGTGATACCATGATGAAATGCTATGATTGTATGGAAGACGAAAAAGAAACTGAAGCAGCATGTGTGTGTATAGTTTGCGGTAAGGGTCTTTGCGTAGACCATTCAAATGAATTCGAGCTGCCGGTATCCGTAGGAAAGCCTCCCCATGTTGAAAGGCTTCCGAAGGGACTTCCGAGGCTCATGTGCCGGTATTGCCTGGATCAGACCATGGTAGACGGATTTGACTGATTATTAGATTTTTAGATTTAAAGGAGATGGAATTATGTGTGGAGAAAATAGAGGAAAAGGATGCGGACACGAAGAGATACTAGATGACATGTCAGATAAACTGGGTTTCACACCTCAGATCCTGGAAACTCTGGGGGAGCTTGAGCCGGAGTTCTTGAAGAAGTATAATATGTGCAACAACAAGATCCTTGAGGATGGTGTACTTCCGGCCAAAACAAAGATACTCATGGCACTTGCCGTTGTTGCATCCAAGCAGTGTGAACGTTGTGTCATGTCTCAGATGAAGAGTGCTCTGAAAAATGGTGCAACAAAAGACGAGATAATGGAAACCATGGATGTCATTTTCATAACATCCGGTGCTCCGGCTGTTGCAGCATGCAGAGATGCCCTTAAAATGCTGAAATAAGTTGCAGGAAATAAAGGGGATCTCAAATCCCCTGAAATACCATTTTTATTGCGATAAACGGGAAATTCCCAGGTGTTGAGCACGCTGAACCCATATTGTTCAGGATCTGCAGAGGAAGCTAAATGAAACACGTATCAGTCTTTATTTTTATTGCATTGGTCATGATGTTACTGGGTTTTGCGAACGCAGCAGAACCAACAGCATCAGGCGAATTTACCTCTTCGGATTTTTCCGAATCTGACAGATGCACGGAGTGCCATGGCATCACTTATTCACAGTGGGACGATACAATGCACGCTAATGCCTATATCGACCCTTTTTACCTTAAGGAATTTGATGCTGCAAGTAATGATACAGACGGACTTGTGGATTCCTTCTGTTCCCGATGCCATACTCCCATCGGTGTTGTTTCAGGAGAGATTCCTCCGGCAGACGGTTCGCATCTGAGTGAGATCGCGAAGGAAGGAGTGAACTGTGATTTCTGTCATACAGTCTCCGCAAGCAACGGTACAGGCAATGCACCGTTTATAGTTACTCCTGGCGATGTGAAATGGGGTCCATTTAAGGATTCTGAATCCGCTTTCCATGAATCTGAATATCTTGAGCTAGAAACAAGATCAGAGTTCTGTGGTATGTGTCATGAGGTATCGCATCCTGTAAACGGGCTTCTGATCGATGATACCTATCCTGCATGGAAGAACAGTACATATGCTGAGGAAGATGTGACATGCCAGGACTGTCATATGACTCCCGGTATCACGGAATTCGAAGCCAATCCGGGCAGATCCGCATCAGGTGCACCCCGAAGAGACCATATCTCCCTGCATAGAATTGTGGGAGGAAACGCATTTATGACCGAAATTCTGAATGCTGATAATGAAAAGGAGATGGCTATCGAGAGGCTCGAGCAGGCTGCAACGCTCAATATGGACTCACCGGAGATCGCGAACAGGAGTGAAAACGTTACCGTGGAGGTTTCAATTACAAATTCCGGTGCGGGCCATAATATTCCCACAGGTGTCTCCGAGATAAGGCAGATATGGCTTGAAGTAAAGGTTACTGATGCCGAAGGCCGAGAGATATATAATGCGGGAGCTACAGATACTAGAGGAGAGATTGTCTCTGCACATACGGTATATAACAATGTGCTGGGAGATGCTCAGGGGGATGCGACATTGAGTTTCTGGCTTGCGAACAGGGTACTTTCCGATAACAGGATCGGCCCGAAAGAAACAGTAACTGAAGAGCACACATTCCTTTTGCCTGAAAATGCTGTATATCCCCTGACGGTTGATGCGACGCTCAAATACCGTTCCGCTCCCCAGGAATTAATTGACCATCTCTTTGGGGAAGGTGTCCATGAGGTTCCGGTTATAGACATGACGGAAGTATCAGCTATCATATATGACCCTGCAACACCGCCGGAAGAAAGAGTACCGCCTGAATCAACACCAGGATTCGGTGTTTTTGCAACAATTGTGATATTACTGATCGTGTATTTATTCAAAAACAAATAAAGGAGGAGAAATATGCCACCAGAAGTAGATTTGACCAAATGTGAAGGAATCGGTGCATGTGCCGAATCATGTCCGACCGATGTGATAGATATCGAAGAGAATGAGAGCGGAGACCTGAAATCCGTTATCGCACGTCCGGATGACTGTGTGGAATGCGGAAACTGTGTGGATGCATGTCCCACAGAGGCAATAACCCTTGAGTGAATATTGATACCGGAGTGCCATCATGTCAGAAGATCAAGGTATCCGTTTGCTGGGAATATCAGGAAGTCCGAGGAAAAAGGCCACGGATTATGTAGTGAATGAGGCCCTGCGATATGCAAGGGAAAAATTCGGAGCAGAAACCGAGTACTTCTCTGCCAGCGGGAAAAACCTGAAGTTCTGTATCCACTGTGACTATTGTGTGCGTACCAAGAAAGGTTGCGTACACAAGGATGATATTGTGGATCTCTATGAGAAGATGATGTGGGCAGATGCCTGGATCATCGGCACTCCGGTATACCAGGGCACATTGAGTGCCCAGACAAAAACAATACTGGACAGGTGCCGTGCGGTCGTTGCACGTGATCCCAAGGTTTTCCTAAACAAGGTAGGCGCTGCCGCTGCTGTTGGTGGTGACCGGGTAGGCGGGCAGGAACCAGCGATCCAGGATATACATGCATTTTATGTTATCAGTGAAATGATACCCGTAGGGGGAGGGTCATTTGGATCTAACTTCGGAGGGACATTCTGGTCCCAGGATAAGGGTGCTGAAGGAGTGGCAGAAGATTCCGAAGGTCTGAGAAGCCTTCGCAGGACAATGAAGAAACTAATGGAAACTGCACAACTGATGAAAAAGATACAACAGGGGTGAGTATCTTGAAATTTGAGGAAGCGGTAATTGAAGTTTTACCGCGCAGTAAAAACGTGAAGAGCTTCAGGTTCAAACGACCTGATGATTTTGATTTCAAGGCAGGACAGTACGTAATCGTAACCATCAATGTAGCCGGAAAGAAGACCAGCAAACCTTTCAGTCTCTCTAGCAGCCCAACTGAAAAGGACCACATCGAGTTCACAAAAAAACTTACAGGTCATGAATACTCCAATGCTCTTGATTCTATGAATGTGGGTGATACTGCAGGGATTAGCGGACCCTACGGAAAGATGACATTTGAAGGGGAATATCACAGAATAGTCCTACTGAGTGGTGGTATTGGTATCACTCCCATGAGAAGTATCTGTAAATATTGCACTGATATGAAGCTGGACACTGATGTGGTAATGATATGCAGTGACAGAACAGAGGATGATATGGTTTTCTGGAAAGAACTGCAGGACATGATGCATGAAAATCGTAATCTTCTGGTGTTCCAGACCCTGACCAGAGCCTCAGAGGGTTGGAAGGGTTCCCGTGAAAGGATAAATGCGAATATTATTGAGGACCAGGTCCCGGATTACAGGACAAGGCGCTTCTTTGTCTGCGGTCCTCCGCGCATGGTCGAATCCATGATGGAAATGCTGCGTCAGATAGGTGTACCCGACGAGAACATAAAAAAAGAATCCATCACAGGGTATTGAATATCATATTAATAGCTTTAACAGTCAGGAAATAAACAGGAGGATTTGAATGAAAAGGATAGCATGGGGCATAACAGGTTCCGGAGATCTGATCAAGGAAACATACGAGGTAATGAGAGATATCAAGAACAGGACCGATATAGAGATGATGGTCTTCCTTTCAAAGGACGGTGAAGTGGTGATGAAATGGTACCGCATGTGGGATAGTATACAGAGAGACTTCCCAAACTTCAAGACCGAGGGCGGCCCCAACTCACCTTTCATTGCAGGTCCGCTCCAGGTGGGATATTACGATGCCCTTATAATAGCCCCGGCCACAGCAAACACCGTTGCCAAGATAGTCTATGGTATTGCAGATACCCTTGTCACCAATGCAGTATCACAGACAGCAAAGGGGCAAACGCCTATTTATGTGCTTGCTGTTGATCGTGAACGGGGCAGTGTCAAGACCTACTCCCCCGAAGGAAGGGAGATGGAGCTCAAGATGAGGGAAGTTGATGTGACAAACACTGAAAAACTCGGACAGATGGAAAATATCACCATTCTGTCAAGTCCGGAGGATATTTACGATATCGTTGGAATAGAGAAAAGCTAAGTTCTTATTTCCATAGAGTGGTCAAAAGAAAGTATATCCTTCCAGAAGATAGATCGGCCGGAGCGTCTTAAGAGTATTTTCAAGTCCTGGGATCGCCCTTGATGTGGCAAATGCCGCGATCATGCTGTCGAGTGCATCGCCGTCGGTATTGCCTATTATAAGCTTACGTATACGGGCTTCCATGGTGATCCCACGTTCTTGCATTTCCGCAAGGATATATTCCCTTGCTCTTTTTTTCTCAGGGGATTTTCCCTTGTATGGAATATAGAGCCCTTCTCTTTTCAAAGTGGATGCCGGGCATATCTCCATAAGCCAGGGTTTATCTTCAACAGGTCGATGCATTGGTATCATGCAGGCACTCTTCTCTTCAAGCAGTGGTCCGAGTACGTCACGGATCCCATAATAGGTCTGGCGGTACAGTCGGAGGTTGTATACGCAAAAAGGAGCCTTTACCTCGGAATCTGTCAGGCGTTTGAGCTCTTTGTTCTGCGTTGATGTTCTCATCTGGTTGCGGAAACTTTCAGGAGATGGATATCTGTCAGCAAATCCCGACACAAAAGATTCCCAGTTTTTAGTAAAAAGGAGGTTTTGCGGAACGCTGAAAGGAAAATCCATCCCGAAAACACTTTTTTCACTGCCACTGATCAGCTCTCTCAGGGCTTTGAGACATGTATCCCTGTCCTTTTTTCTTCCTTCCGTGATGTCTTCTATCGGAAAGGTTCGAAGTATCCTGACCCCTTCTCCCTGAATAAGAGCTTCGCTGATCCATATCTTTTTACATGCTGTTTTCGAGCCACTGAAGTCAACACCGTATATACGGTGTCTTACTTCAGCAGGGTCCATGATCGATCAGCTTTAATTGGGACGTTCCCCACATATGAACTCAAGTGTCATCTTGTGGGCTTCATCGTCAGTGAACTGTTTTGGCGGGTGCTTCATGAAATACGAGGAAGGTGAATAAAGTATACCTCCTGTGCCACGGTTCAGGGCAAGTTTACAGCACCTGATGGCGTCAATGACAACACCTGCGGAATTCGGGGAATCTTCTACGGAAAGACGCAGCTCAAGGTTCATGGGAACATCTCCGAAGAGTCTGCCTTCCATCCTCAGGAAGCATACCTTGTTATCGTTCTGCCAGGGTACGTAGTCGCTTGGCCCGACGTGTATGTCATCATCATCCATCCTCTGGGCGACCACCGACTGTACGGCTTCTGTCTTTGATTCCTTCTTTGATGCAAGCCTGCTCCTGTTGAGCATGTTAAGGAAATCGGTGTTACCGCCGGTGTTGAGCTGGTATGTCCTGTCTAGTCTGACACCTCGCTTGTTGAAAAGGTCAGCCAGGGTTCTGTGGGTGATGGTAGCACCAAGCTGGGCTTTGATGTCGTCACCTATGATGGGTATGCCCTTTTCCTCGAATCTTTTTGCCCATGTGGGGTCACTTGCGATAAATACCGGCATATTGTTGATGCAGGCAACTCCTGCTTCCAGTGCACAGTCCATATAGAAACGGGTTGCTTCTTCGGAACCCACGGGAAGGTAATTCAGAAGTATCTCGGCACCGGAGTCACGCAACTCTTTTATGATATCTTCCTTTGTTGCTTCCGTTTCGTCTGATAATAAGAATGTCCTTTTTTCATCATAAGTATTCATATGCTCTGAAAAGCCATCAAGAACACAGCCCATTCTGACCTTTACATCCGCTTTCGGGACATCCGGGCAAAAAACAGCAGTACAGTTGGGTAGCTTATATATAGCCTCCGAAACATCCTTTCCCACCTTGCGCTTATCGATGTCAAAGGCTGCGACCACTTCTATATCAAAGGGCTTGTAACCACCAATATCCCAGTGCATCAATCCTATTGCGTCGTTTTCATCCTTGGATCTATAATATTCGATACCCTGAATTAGGGAACTTGCACAATTGCCAATACCTGCAATTGCTATCCTGATCTTGTCCATTACATTACCTCTGCCAAAATAATAGTTTTCAAAATTCTGGGATTCAAATTAAATATAAACTCTTTAATGTTCGATTTTAGATAAAAAGGTTTCTAAATAAAGGTATAAGTAGCCCCGTTTCTGTTATTGATAGCATCAGTGGACCTGCTGGTAAGATGCTACCTTCGTAAGATATATTAACCCTCAGTCAGATAGGCAAATACAGTGGGTTTTGTTCTTAATTCTGACAAACACGCAGCATTACTGGCTAGGTTAAGTTATGATAATAATTTGTCAGGGGTATTAATATGAAAGATGTTCTACATGAAATAGCAGAGAAACTCGACAGGCTGGAATCGATAGATGAAGCAATTGCCATGGCAATTGAACTGGAGGAAGAAGGAAGGGAGTACTACCTCGAGAGGGCTTCAAATATGGAGCATGAGACCGGTAAGAACCTGTACAAGTTCCTTGCTGACGAAGAGAAAAAACATGCCGAATATCTGAGACAGTACAGGGAAAGCAAGAAAGCACCTGTTGTTGAGTTTGAGTATCCGGACTTCAAGGCTTCTTTCAGGGAGGAATTCTCAGACAAAACACTCGAAGAGGTGGGAGTGTTGCTCGGAGCACTCCGATTTGAACACAAGAGTGAATTCTTCTACGAAGAGCTTGCAAAAAAAGCCACCGATCAGGAACAGAAAGAATTCTTCGAAAACATGGAAGATGTGGAGAGAAGCCATTACAGGATAATTGAGGAACTCCTTGAATACGCAACCCAGTTTAGAATGCAGACATGAGCAGGAGATATTCCTATGGATGATTATGAGCCGTTGAAGGTGGCCGAAGGTATATACTGGGTGGGTGTTGTAGACTGGAACCTGCGTGATTTCCACGGTTATGAGACTCCCAAGGGAGGAAGTTACAACGCATACCTTGTGGTTGATGAGAAAATAGCATTAATCGACACGGTAAAGGCACCTTTTGCAGAAGAGATGATAAAGCGCATAAGCCAGATAGTGGATCCCTCGAAGATCGACTATGTGATCTCGAACCATGTTGAAATGGATCATTCCAGCTCCATATCAAGAATAATGGAGGTCGCACCTGATGCGAAATTATTTGCATCGTCCAAGGGCAAGACAGGTCTTTACGAGTACTATAAGGAAGAAGGTTTTGAGGACTGGGACCTGCAGGTCGTAGGTACGGGAGATGAGCTGAGCCTTGGAAAGCGGACCTTGATGTTCATCGAAGCCACCATGCTCCACTGGCCGGACAGTATGCAGACGTATGTGAAGGAGGATAAGATACTCTTCTCCAACGATGCCTTCGGTCAGCACATTGCTACCTCCAAGCGTTTTGATGATGAGGTAGAGGATGTGATGGAAGATGCTGCCATTTATTATGCCAATATACTGCTTCCTTTCAGCTCCCAGATCCTGAAGTATGTTGACAAGCTGGGTGAACTGGGTATCGGTACAGATATTGTGATAGCACCTGCCCACGGAGTTATATGGCGGAAAGACCCGGCAAAGGTTATAGAAGCGTATGGCCGATGGGCAAAGGGAGAGACTTCAGAGAAAGTGCTTGTACTGTATGATACCATGTGGGGCAGTACCGAGAAGATGGCAAAGGAAATAGTCGAGGGTGTACGTTCCGCAGGTGTTGAGGTCAGGCTGCGCCATCTGAGAAAGAATGACTGGAGCATGACCATGAAAGAGATCATGGAATCGCCTGTTATTGCCATCGGATCTCCAACAATGAACAATAAGATGTTCTATACCATCTCCGGTTTTCTCACATATATGACGGGACTCCGGCCAAAGGGCAAGAAGTTTTTCCTCTTCGGTTCCTACGGATGGGGAGGAGGAGCAGTCAAGGGTATGGAAAAGGAGCTGGAATCCGCAAGATTTGAAATGCCTGTGGAAAGCCTTCAGGTTAAGTTCCGGCCATTTGAGGAGGATCTTGGAAACTGTAAGGCTGTCGGACAGAAACTCGCAGAATTAGCTAAGGAAGAGGCAAAATATTAAATCCATGTGAACAGTTTATTTTGTGTAAATAAAACAGACGTGGTTTATTAAAACAGAAGTGGTAAAAAATGAAATTCGAAGGTGAACTTGAATCGGAATTCTATGAAAGATCTAAGAAAAATGCAGAGCAAACAGGGTACAAGCTCAACACTGACTGGGATGTGATTACAACAGCGGTCAAGGGCATTGCCAACAATAAGAAACAATATGGAGAATGGTACTGCTTCTGCCAGAAGAGATCCGGTGATAAGGAAAAGGACAAAAAGATCATTTGTCCCTGTGCTGCAAGGACGAAGGATGTCGAAACCCGTGGTGCCTGCAAGTGCGGACTCTATATTAAATAAAATCCTCCGCGCATTTGCGTGAGGACAGACACCTTTTTTCTTCTTTTTTAACCAATTTCCCGGATATTTTTCTTGAAAACATTTGATCAACAGATAAAGGTGACTTAAATGCAGGATGATACTGAAGAACGAAATTCCGGTAGGGACAGCTCGAAGCTTTCCGATCAGTGTAAAAACATATCCGTAAGTGAGATAATGTCCAGAGACCCTGTGAGTTTCAGGGATGACGACACTATTGAAAGTATCATCAAAGTGATGCTGGAATACCCCTATCATATTTATCCGGTTGTGGATAAGAGAAGAAATCTTGTTGGAACAATAGATCCGGGTAATGTACTTGAATTTCTCTTTTTTGAAAGGATTCCCCGAAACAACCACACTCACCTTATGGCTGTAAAATCTTTGAGTGAGACTGCGGAAAATCTGATGGTAGATCACCCGTTGACTGTCGATCAAAAAACGGATTTATGTGATGTTGCAGACCTTATGATGAAACATCATCTTGAACGCATATGTGTTGTCAACGGGCAGAAGCTCCAGGGAGTGGTCTCGAAACTGGATCTGATAAAAAAGATATGCAGCTTACGGAGCAACTGATGAATGGAAGTCCTTTTTCAGATATTGCTGATACTTCTGTTTGCAAGGTTACTCGGTGAGGCCACAGAGAGACTGGGCCTTCTTTCAATTGTAGGTGAGATTGCTGCTGGTTTTATATTTGCCCTTTTGCTGAGGCCCACAAACACGGAAGTTTTCGGTTTTTTTGCAGAGCTTGGGGCTATTTTTCTGCTTTTTACCGCCGGATACAGGGAAGTTCATCTCAAAGATCTTGAAGATACCTCTATAAAAGCCCTGATTCCAACGGTGTTTCAGATATTCGTATCGTTTTCTTTTGGATTTCTGATCGGAAGGATCTTTGGTTTTGGATATATTGAAAGTCTTTTCATGGCTGTGGCCTTCAGTCCGACCAGTATAAGTGTGGTCATAAGAACTCTTATAGACTCTGATTATCTTTCCAGCAAAACCGGTTCACTGATGCTTACATCCACTATATTCGATGACATAATCGGGATATTTCTTCTCTCCATCGTAGTTTCGCTGGCGAACTCAAATCAGCTACTTCCGGGAGCTTCCTTAATGGCTATTTCATTCAGGATCATAGCTTTCGTAATCATCATGCTGTTACTAGGATTAAAAATACTGCCGTTTGCTTTCGGTTATATCCAGAAGATGCATACAAGGGAGTCCCTGTTCTCCTTTGTTATCATCGTGGCTCTTTTCTGTGCTTATCTGTCCCAGGTATTTGGTCTTCATCCGGCTATCGGGGCTTTTCTGGGAGGCGTTATACTTTCTGACCTGCCCTTTGCAAAGATAGATGTCATACAGAAGGAGGTCAACGGTCTGGCTTACGGCCTGTTCACACCTCTGTTCTTTGCTTTTATCGGTTTTTCAGTCGAGATGGCTATAAACGTCACATCTGTTTTTTTCGCCATCTCTGTAGTTGTCATGGCTTTACTTGCGAAGCTTATAGGCGGTTTTGTGGGCACAAAACTGATAGGTTTCGATAACGTGGACAGTCTGATATTCGGTGTGGGCATGATGCCAAGGGCAGGTGTGGAACTTGTAATCATCAGTATTGGGAGGCAACTCGGGGTTATCCGGGAAGAAATATTCTCTGCAATTGTACTCATGGTGGTAGTATCGATCATATTGTCTCCTTTTATGCTTGAAAGGGCCATTCGTTACAAGGAAAGTATCATGTCTTCCGTGCAGGAGCCGGTATCTACAGATGCAGGTCAGTAATTACTTAAGCTATAGCATGAAAGTTAACAATGAACTATTACTAACATTGGGGGACGGGTGCATGGTAAGGCATGAAGTTGAACTTGAAGAGCAGATATCTCTTGAAGATAACTATGATGAAAAAGTAAACCCTGTGGACACTATCCATGGTTCTGAAATGTATGTAAGGGTCCTTGAGAATTTAATCAACCGTATGCCTGTGATTGCTTTTGTACGTGAGGCTAGGGAGGGTGGAATGGTTGAGTTCATGTCGGACAATATCTCAGGATTCGGATACCGTGCAGAGGATTTTCATTCCGGGAAACTCGCATATGATGATATAATCGATCCGGAAGATGCTGCAGGGGCTCTTCTTGAACTCCAGGAGAATGCCAGGGAAGGAGCCTATGATTTCGTCCAGACGTACAGGATCAGGACCGGGAATGGTCAGGTTAAATGGGTACAGGAGAAAACCTGCATTTTCAGAAATGATGAAGGAAGGCCGGTCTATTATACGGGTACGTTGAAAGAGATCAAAGAATAGTAACTGGCTGCTGTTCGAGGTGAGAGCATATCCCGGGTTTTTGCTATAAGTGAGACATTCCTGGACATCCTTTTTGAGGCTGGAAGCGTACGCTCTGCCTGTCCCGGTGGGTCCATGCTCAACAGCTCAGTATCCCTGGGAAGAGCAGGGGCAGAGGTATTCCTCTTAACAGAGTTTGCAGATGACGATGTAGGACATCTTATCTGCCAGTTCCTGAAAGACAATAGTGTTTCCACAGAATTGATATCTATCTATAATGGCAGAAAGTCTCCTCTGGCACTTGCTTTTCTCAATTCAGACAATGATGCCAGATACAGTTTCTATGAGGACTTTCCCGGATCAAGAAGCCTGAAAACGATGAGTTATATTTCTTCGGAGGATATCGTCATGTTCAGTTCTATACTCGCGGTTTCCAGGGAGATCAGACCCGGACTCAAAAGCCTGCTGGATGAAGCAAAAAGAAAAGGTGCTTCCATAATATATGATCCAAATATCAGGCCATCTCATGGCATGTCATCTGAAGATACTGAAGAACTGGTACAGGAGAATATCGCTTATGCAGATATCGTGAGGGCATCCCATGAAGATATGATTAATTTGAAGGGCCTTGATAATGCCGATGATGCCTATGATTATGTAAGGGATAGTGGTTGTATGTGTCTCATATACACCATGGGAAGAGATGGTGTCTATCTGAGGACTCCAGCTCTTTCAAAGTATTACACTACTCCTGAAATAGAGACCGTAAGTACCGTGGGTGCCGGTGACAGTTTTAATGCCGGTATTGTCTGCCAGTTTCTCAGGGAAAATATTTCGCCATCAAAAGCTCAAAGAATGTCCGAATCCGTGTGGGACAGGGTCATCGAAAGAGGTGTGGAATTTGCTTCTGATGTATGCAGAATAAATGAAAACTACATCTCCGGCAGCTTTGCCGCTAATATCAAAAGTTTACGGAAAGAATGACAGATATAGTTTATTACGTAAGAGCTTGTATAGCTTAATGGGAGGTAGCCCGGGTGGTCGAAGGTTCAAACCAGCTCGAAGATGTATTTACAGAAGTAGACAGTTCTGAAAAAGGACTTAATGAAGAACAGGTACGGGAACGTCTTGATAAATACGGAATGAACCAGCTCAAAGAGGCAAAAAAGACCACCGCAAGGGATATTCTTGTAAGACAGTTCAAGAACTTCATAATCTGGGTACTCATTGCAGCTGCATTTCTCTCTCTTCTGGTTGATGAGATAATCAACTTCTGGGTCATAATGGTAATCGTCTCCATTGTTGTAATACTCGGTTTTTTCCAGGAGTATCGTGCCGAGAAAGCCATGGAGTCTCTTCAGAGGATAGTTCAGCCCGAGACCACTGTGGTGAGGGAAGGCAAACCTCGCAAAGTGAAGAGCAAGGAGGTCGTTCCGGGTGATATACTCGTGCTGGAGAGCGGGGACAGGGTTCCTGCTGATGCTGTGGTCTTTGAAAGCGTTGCTTTGAGACTTGATGAGGCTGCTCTGACAGGTGAGAGTCAGCCGGTGGGTAAAGGTATATCCGATAAGATATTTGCCGGTACCCAGATAGTTCACGGAAAGTGCAGGGGCGTTGTGACTGACACCGGTATGGAAACAAAACTTGGTCAGATCGCAGGTCTTATCCAGATGAAGGAAGAAGAGACTCCCCTTCAGAAAAGGATAGCAAAGTTGTCTCGAACCCTCGCGGGACTTGCACTTGTGGCCTCTCTTCTGGCACTTGTCATCGGGGTTCTCCAGGGGGCACCGCTTGAAGAGATGCTATTGATCGCCATTGCACTTGCAGTGGGAGCAGTACCCGAAGGCCTGCCTCTGACCATGACAATGACCCTTGCCTTTGGTATGCGGCGCCTTGCACAACATAACGCTATCATTCGGAAGATGCTGGGAGTGGAGACACTTGGTTCCACGGATGTCATCTGTACTGACAAGACCGGGACGCTGACCCGTAATGAGATGACAGTGGAAAGGATATTTGTCAATGATGATATCATTGAGGTCACAGGTTCCGGCTATACTCCAAAGGGTGAGTTCCTTGAGGACGAAAAGAAGAGGGACATAAAGCAAGATTCCACTGCACTGAAATTGCTCAAGGCCATAGCACTGTGCAATAACTCATCCCTGGAAAAAAGGGATGACAAATGGGACGTTGTGGGAGATCCCACCGAGATCGCGCTTACCGTTGTGGCTGCAAAGGCTGATCTCTGGAAGGACGACCTTGAGGATGATTATCCAAGGGTCGAGGAAATCGTGTTCACATCCGAAAGAAAGTTGATGACCACAGTACACGAGAACGAAGGAGAAACCGTCTCGTTCACAAAAGGTGCTCCCGAGAGTGTTATTGAAGTCTGCGATGACATCGAGATCGATGGTGATATAGTTTCTCTGGACGATGAGGTTCGCAGGCAGATAATGGATAAGAACCTGGAGTTTGCAACTTCCGCCTACAGGGTGCTGGCGGTTGCCTACAGGAAAGACCCGGACACCTCCTCCGAAGCAGCCATAGAAGAACACATGACCTTCCTGGGACTTGTGGCGATGATAGACCCTCCCCGCGATGAAGTAAAGGAAGCTGTAGCAACGAGTCATAAGGCCGGGGTAAGGGTGGTTATGATAACAGGTGACAATCAGGAGACTGCAAAGGCCATTGCCGGTAGTATAGGTCTTTTTGACTACAAGGCCGAATGTGGGTTGCCTGAGCATGTGGAGGTCAAAGACCGGGAGAAGGTCATGCGAATTGTCGAAGACTGTGCCATCACAGGTCAGGAACTGGACGAACTGGATGATGAGGAGTTCGAAGCACTGGTTGATCACATCAATATCTATGCCAGGACCATGCCCGAGCAGAAACTCAGGATTGTCGGGGCACTTCAGAAACAGGGACATGTAGCTGCCATGACTGGTGACGGTGTGAACGATGCTCCTGCGCTGAAGAAGGCCGATATAGGTATTGCAATGGGTATTAAGGGTACTGATGTTGCCAAGGAGTCCAGTGTGATGGTGCTTCAGGATGACAATTTCGCCACCATCGTGGAGGCTGTAAGAAGAGGCAGGGCTATCTACGAGAACATCGAGAAGTTCACCACCTATCTGATCTCAAGAAACTTTACCGAGGTCATACTGATTATCCTGGGTATCACCCTGCTTGGTTACGAACTTATACCGCTTCTGGCTTTGCAGATTCTTTTCATCAATATGTTCAGTGAGATCATGCCGTCCATAGGACTGGGGCTGGACCCTCCGGAAGAGGGTATAATGGACCGGGACCCGAGAGACCCGAATGAGAGTATACTCAACAGACGCAACCTTGTGTTGATGATAAGCAACGCTCTTGTCATGGGTTCGGCATCTCTGCTGGTATTTGTATTAAACGATCCTGCTGAGAATACGCAGTTTGCAAGGACAGTAACCTTCGCAACAGTGGTCAGTATGATATTGTTCGTACCCTTTGCGTTCAGGTCCCTTGACAGATCCATATTCAGCAGGGGCTTTCTTACAAATAAGATCATGCTGGTAGGTGTAACGGTGAGCTTCCTGCTGACGCTGTCTGCAATGTATATTCCGTTCCTCAGCAATATTTTCGAGCTGGTGCCCCTGACAGCGCAGCAATGGATACTGCCGATCGGAATTGCGTTCTCCACAATGCTTGTGATCGAGTTGATCAAGGCCGTGACAAAGGGTATTAAATGAAATAGCGGGTTGAAGTGCTCTAAGGGTAGCAGTTATTTGCTGCCAATTTATTTATATATTTTTATAACAATATTTATTTGTGATTTAATATGGCACTTGTAACCTGGTCTGATAAATACAGCATGAACATAAGGGAAATCGATGAACAGCACAAGAAGCTGGTAGGGATGATCAATGAGCTGCATGATGCAATGCTCAATGCCAAGAGTAAGGAGGTTGCCCTTGGAATAATCAATGAGATGGCTGAATATACACAATATCATTTCTCCACCGAAGAAAAGTACATGGTACAGTACAAATATCCGGAATATGCGGTACATAAAAAAGAGCATGATAATTTTATCCGGCAGGTCGGGGATTTCAAAAAGGATTATGAGAGCGGAAAGGCAGGTCTGAGCTTCGATCTGCTCAATTTCCTCAAGGAATGGCTTGTGAATCATATACAGGAAAGTGACAAAAAGTACTCTCCATTCTTCAATGAAAAGGGTCTGAACTGATCCATTCCTTTTTTTACATGTTCATGGGGGTTACAAAACTTATTAACCCTCAGGGACAATAGTCAAGCAGATGAAAATAGAAGCAAATCAGGAGTGCCCTGAGCCATATTTCCTCCCGGATGATGTGACCTTGAAGGTCCATGAAGCTATGAAGGAGGACGTAGGTTCACTTGTATCCCTTTTTAAAGTATTGTCTGATCCCGTAAGGGTGCATATACTTAAAGCCCTTGAGGTAAGCGACCTCTGTGTCTGTGTTCTGGTAGAAATTACCGATTACAAACATTCAGCATTATCCTATCATCTGAAGATGCTCAAGGACGCAAATCTGGTGGAATCAAAAAGAGAGAGGAATTTCCAGGTATACTGCTTAACGGATTTTGGTAAAAACCTTTTAAGGACGATGGAATCGTCCTTCAGTGAAAAATTGCAGGGTCAATTGTAGTTCTTCAGGTTTCGGCAGGGAGTGCGGTATTGAGCTTTACGTAGGTAACGCCCTTTAATGACATGATCCTCTCGGCGACGGCTTTAACATCCTCACCCTCTCCGTCAAGGATCACTACCTCGAGGCAGTTATCATGGTCCAGATGGATGTGGATAGCTGACTTTATAAGATGCGCATATTCATGCTGTATGTCTGTCAGGGCACTTGAAAGACCCCGCTTCGTATGGTCGTAGATCAGTGTGATTGTGCCCACACGCCTGCCTTTTACATCGCTCATCCATTCATAGTGTGTGATATAGTTCCTGATAGCATCTCTTATGCCTTCAGATCTTGAAGAATAGCCTCTCTTTTCAATGATCGCGTCAAATTTGCTAAGCAGGTTTTCGGGAAGCGACACACCTATACGCATAAGTTCCTGGTCCAATAAGATCACCTTCAATAGTCACATGTGATTGAAATAATAACATTTCGTATGCATTTATAGTACATAAGTTAAAACATAAATAATTATACTATATCAGCATAAAGCATTAGAACAAAAAAAGCCTTAGTCGAGAGTGATGCCGATGAAAAGAGAAGAATTGTATTCAGGTAAAGCAAAAACAATTTACAAGACAGATGATCCAGCTAAGCTTATTGCCCAGTTCAGGGACAGCCTGACAGCATTCGACGGCAAGAAAAAGAGTGAGGCTGCAAATAAAGGCTATTATAACGCCCAGATATCCAGAAAGATCTTCGAGATGCTCGAGGAAGAAGGTATCAAGACCCATTATATTGAAATGGAATCCGATACCGATATGCTTGTGGATGCAGTGGAAATAATAGCAATTGAAGTAATACCACGTAATATCGCAGCAGGTTCCATAACACGCAAATATCCTATAGAAGAGGGAACCGTTTTTGACAAACCTGTGATAGTTCTGGACTACAAGAGTGATGAGTATGGCGACCCGATGCTCAATGAAGATATTGCAGTAGCACTGGGTATAGCAACTTACGAGGAGATAGCACAGATACGTGAAATGGCACTCAAGATCAATGACATCCTTGTAAAATATCTTGATGAAAAAGGATTCCTTCTCCCGGATTTCAAGCTTGAGTTCGGAAGAAAGGGCGGGGAGATCGTGGTGGCCGATGAGATATCATGTGATACCTGCAGGCTCTGGGACAAAAGTACGGGACAGTCCATGGATAAGGACATATTCCGCTTTGACAAGGGTGATCTTTCCAAGGCATACGAAGAAGTTGCAAGGCGCATAGTACCTGAGATATTCGAGTAAAAACAAATATATACTATTTTTTATATTTTCCATATAAGAAAATTTGAGGGGATCAAATGGAAAAATATGATGTAATAGTTGTGGGTGCAGGTATAAGCGGCCTGCTCTCGGCCCTGGCCCTGTCCAAACACGGTAACAGGGTGCTGGTTCTTGAAAAGAACAGATTTGTGGGTGGAAACTGTAACAGCTACATGGTTGACGGTTTCCAGGTGGACACAGGTGCCCATGCAATTACACATCTTGAAGTTGGTCCTCTGAGAAGGCTGATGGACAACTATTTCGATTATGTACCTGTTTTTGAGGATTATGGCAATTACTATGTGCGTACCGAAGATTCTTTTGTGAAGGTGCCATCCAATGTAAAGGAGTTCGTTACCTTTGACATTCTTCCTAAAAAGGACAGGATAGTGGTGACGCAGGCCATTACAAAAGCATTGACATTATGCACTTTCGGAATCGACCTTTCAAAGCAGTCAGTCTATGATTCCATGCCAGGGAATCTTTCCAGGGACACATATGATTTCATGGATGCTATTTCCTATTTCCTTTCAGGCAAGGATATGAAACAGACATCCGCCCAGAGAATACTGGCAGGCAGCAGCTTTGTCAGGGACAGTGTCCCGCAGGAACAGATGGAAAGCATAATGAAGAATAACGAGAAGCCTCAGACGGAACCGGCTCTCAAATCCGTACTACCTACGAACCTGCATACATCCCTGCAGGCAAGAATGGATAGGGTTTCAAGACCGGTGTCATCCCTTGGAAGGCTGGCCACCAACCGTGTAAGCTATTCCCAGGGTTATCCCCGTAAGGGTCTCAAGGCACTCCTTAATGCACTGCTTTTCTCTCTTCCGAGAAGTGTTGAGATCAAAACCGAATGTGAGGTGAGCCGGATACTTACCGCCGACGGAAAAGCTGTTGGTGTCGAGGCTGATGATACATATTATGCAGATACCGTCATACATACGGGTTTTGTCACAGACCTGCCTAAAATGACGGAAAGCCTGCCTGCCTCTTACATGGATGAACTCAAAGGTGTAGTCCATACAAAGAGCCTTACTACATGGCTCGGGCTGGATACTGTAATGGATGAGTTCAGCTATATGGGGTCTGAGATCTGGTTCAAGGACAACCCCTACTGGGCGATGCCTATCAGTAACTATGATGCTTCACTCGCACCAAAAGGCAGACAGCTTATTGGTTTCAGTTTTATAATCAATGACGGAAAGAGCGAGGCTTCCGAGATCAAAAAGGCATATGAGACCATATACCGGGCCATACCTGCCGTAGAGGAGCACGTTGAGATGAAGCACGAACAGATCACTGTTCCTGAAAAAGCGGCTGTTACCATTGACGGATACTTTGCGGATATCAGGACACCCGTTAAGAATCTCTATGTTGCCGGCACCGATACTGACAGACGCAGTATGGGTATCACACGTGCATCATATTCTGTAATCGAGTTATTAAAAAAGCTGAATGAGGACGGAAATCTGCACAGATAAAAAAAGGATTTGAGAAGGCTTACCTTCTCATTACCATAGTCCTGAGCCGATCTGCAGCATGCTCTGACTTGTCGGCGATATTACCAATTTCTGTTATGAGCCGCGATAGATGGTAGACGCCTGCTCCTCCAAGTGACTCTTCTTCCATGAAGACCTTCTTCATAAGTTCCTTTTCCACAACATCGACCTGATGTTCCATCTCTTCCACTTCCACGACGAGTGCAAGAGTTTCCTCAACATCCCGTTTACTGAAGGATGTTTCCAGGAGCTCGCTCAGGGTGTCAACAAGTTTCTCATACATCTCGACGGTTTTGAGTGTCTTGTCCATCAGTTCCATGAACCCTTTGCGGATATCCTCGGATGCTTCGAACCTTCTCAGGGTCAGCCAGTATGAGGCTTCCTGCGCATCGTCGGAGATCGAGTCCTGTGGTTTGAGGAAGCTGAGAAGATCATTAGCGTGCACTGGTAGCATTATGGAAGATGACAGTTCGGATCTGATCGTCTGCTTCAGGACATCCGCCTCATGCTCAATTGCATCGATCTCACGGTTTAGCTCCTCCACTCTCTGCATGTCTCCTTCACAATAGGCGTGCATGGCTTCACTGAGTTTTCTTACAGCCTCACCGCCTTTGTTTGCATGCATTCCAAGTGGTTTGAACGGTGAGCTTGCAAATATATTCAATACCGAGCGGATATATTCTTTTTTTATCATATTCCAATCCCCATTAGTGCTGTAAATACGAGTGCGGACGTTAATGCTGCAACAGGCACTGTTACTATCCAGGAAATAATTATCTTCCATATCACACTTAAATCAACCGCTGCAAGACCACCGGCAAGGCCGACACCGATAACAGAGCCTACAAGCGTGTGTGTGGTCGAGATTGGCAGGGAACTGAAACTATGTAATACTACCACAGAAGCCGTTGCAAACTCGGCCGAGAACCCTCTTGTGGGGGTAAGTTCCGTGATCTTGGTACCGATTGTTTCAATAACCCTGTATCCCCAGGTTGCAAGACCCAGAATCATACCAAATCCTCCAACTAACATGACCCAGAGCGGGATGGTCAAGCCTGCAAGTTCCAGAGCATGAAGTCCTGCATAGAGCGGTCCGACAGCATTTGCCACATCGTTTGAACCGTGTGCGAATGCTATGTAACATGCGGTCAGGATCTGAAGACCCACAAATTTCTTCTCTATATTATAAGGATCATCCGTTTTCTGTAATATGAAATACCGGATAAGCGAGAATATTAAAAAGGCAAGCAAAGCACCAAGAAGGGGAGATACCAGCCAGCTTCCGACGATCTTTATAAGAACTCCCCACTGTATGTCGCCAAAGGCAATGATACCATTAAAAGCAGCAATCAGACCGAATCCGAGAACTGCTCCGACAATTGAGTGGGTTGTTGAAACCGGGAGATTATAAAAAGTTGCCAGCGTGATCCAGAATCCGGCAGCAAGAACAGCAGCAAGCATTCCGATAGCTACCAGATGTGAGTCAAGCAGACTGATGGAATCTATGGGCACTATGCCTTTGGCAATAGTGGTTGTAACTCTTTTTCCAAAAAAGACAGCACCTGCGAACTCAAAGACTGCTGCAACGATAATAACCTGTTTTATAGAAAGCGCACCGCTACCTACAGACGTTCCCATGGCATTGGCAAGATCGTTTGCACCAATGTTCCATGCCATATATAAACCTGCGATTACAAGTAAAATTACAAGCGGATCGAATAGCACCATTTATTGTCCTCTATTTAGTTTTGGGTAGGGCAAAGGATCGTATATAGATAAATGTGTCTTGCATAGACTATATAGTAATATTTATTCTATATAGGCATGCATGCGCGTATGATCAAATATTGAAAAAAGAGTCAAGGGTCCGCTGCGCTTGTAAATCAGATAGCATCCAGGCCTTTTCTTTCCATTTTCCATATGGTGTTTTGATACGGGTGGACATATCATGCAACGCTGATTCTACTGACTCGAAGACCCTGGGCGTTGATTTCATGGCATCCCTTATTCCTTCACGCACTACCCATACACCAAGGGGTGCCCAGTAATCCGGCCTGATCTCCCTGACTGCAAATACCGAGGCCTGTCTGCGAATCTTTTTCAGATATTCAAGAACACCTAATCTACCGGCGTAGTATCCTCCTGCAAGGTTGGAATATCCTTTCTTACCGGAAAAACCCTCACTATCCGACTCTATCCAGGTGCTCTGTCCTGACCAGACCGCACGTGGCATCCATACTTCTATGAGCTCGAAGCTAAATGCACGTGGCATGAGCAGAACCTCGAAATGGTTGCCGAAAACACCTCCGCTGAAAACCTGTATATCACTTATTTGCTGGTAGTCTCTTATGTTTCCAAGCAGATCCTTTCCCACAAGGTCATCTACTGCGGTTATTGACCATCTGGTAGGTACAAGGCGTCTTTCCTGTCCCAGCAGACCAATGGAGAAAAGACGTGTGATATGTTCTGCAGGTACGCTGCTATCCCACAATTCCGAGATCGCATCCTTTGCAAGTGCATCGGTATCGTATACTAAAGAATCTACTTTCTTCGGAACCTTCGGATTCTCAGTGATATCGAATTTCTTCAACTCTCCCGAAGGTCCCATGGGGGTGAGCACATTATCGAATTTTAGTTTGTTCTGTATGGGCTTGCTGAACCAGGCCTCGGTATCCACTGGTTTTTTAGATAGTGCCAGCTCCTGTGATCTTTCTATGAGGGGATTGTCCGGCTTGCGTGCGTTCTTGACATTGATACCTGTGTTTGCCCTGACCAGTCTGGAACGGGATGATATGACGTCCTGGATTCCCATCTTAAGCAGGTATTTAGGGTCTTCAAGCCGGATGGATTCATCACCTTCCAGTTCAGGTGGTATCATAGGTCCCGCCCGTACCTCCGGATAATTGTGTCTGCCAACAAAAACAGAAGGTGGGGATGCTCCGAAAATGGATGTTTCACCTGAAGCACCTGGGCTTTTTGAGAATACTGATTCTACTGACCTGAATTTTTCCAGTATTGGGCAAAATGGACGACCACAAAGTCCTTTACCCTTACATCTGACACAAAGACTGCTGTTCAATGGCTCTCCGGCTCCCCGCAGAGGGCACAGTGTTCAGCATCCGGTTCATTCCTGTTCAGCCACCCGGATTTCTGAACATACTTGCAGATGTTGCACATGCCAATAACCTCATCTTTGGGATTCAAGCCTGACAGCAGTTCACTGGTGAAGTTCCTGATCTCCTGATGTGTATCCTCTGAAAAATCAACTTCGGCTCCTCTTTTTTCACTAAGATACTGGGATACTGCTGCTCTTGAAAGTCCCAGGACTTCTGCAGCCTCCTGCTGGCTGCGGCCATGCTCGCTAATGATCAGGCGGGCAATTTCAGCACGTATAGCAGGCAAAACCCGCTGCACCATAATCTCACACGTTGTTTTCACAAAATCATCCTCTTTTTCAGGTATTAATCTGCAGTCTTCCCCCTGTAATCCTCGATAGCCTTATGAAGGGCAACAAGTGCAAAACCCGAGCATCTTGTCTTATCTTCCGGAAGTCCGCCTAGAGCATCAATGACATCCTTGTTGGTTAACTCGAGTGCCTCATCAATGGTCTTACCCTTTGCAAGCTGTGTGACCATTGTCGATGTGGATATCGCTACCACGCATCCGAATGTCTTGAATTTAACATCTTCCAGGACATTATCCTTTACTTTGATATAGATTGTTATTATATCTCCGTCGACCGTGCTGCCTGTTTCACCAACACCATCCGCATCTTCGATAACTCCTACATTTTTTGGGTTGGTGAATTCTTCGATAACTTTTCTTGAGTACATCAGCATTCTCCCTTAAGATATGTCAGCATTTTGAAACAGCAGACATTTCCCTGAGCCTGTCAACACTTTCCTTCAGGGACTGAACTACATAATCTACCTCTTCCATAGTGTTGTCTTTACCAAGACTTATTCTTATTGTGCCATGGATGTAGTCCATATCAACTCCTATGGAAGTTAAAACATGTGATTCCTTTTTGGATTTGGATGAACATGCAGAAGCCGTGGATACTGCAATTCCTTTGACATCAAGTAGCATCTGAAGTGACTCGCCTTCTGCATACTTAAAGCTCAGGTTGACATTGTTTGGTAATCTCTTTTCTGAATGCCCGTTCAGTTGCACATCCTCTATGCTGTCAAATATTTTTGAGATTAGTGAATCACGGAGTTTGAGCATGTGTTCCGGATCGTTTCCAAGCCTTTCCTTTGCCAGGGAAGCAGCCTTCCCAAGGCCCACTATCCCCGGTATGTTCTCGGTTCCGGGTCGAAGTCCCTGCTCATGCCCTCCGCCGAATATGAAGGGTTCCAGGTCGGTGCCTTCTCTTACATATAAGGCCCCAGCTCCCTTCGGACCGTGTATCTTGTGAGAGGAGATTGCCAGCATATCAACTCCCAGTTCATCAACATTGACCGGTATCTTACCAAAGGTCTGCACCGCATCGGTATGGAGATATATGTCGTTTTCCTTTGCGATCTTTGCGATTTCCCGGATTGGCTGTATCGTACCTATCTCGTTGTTAGCATGCATTACACTGATAATCGATGTATTATCCCTTATGGAATTCTCAAACTCGTCCATATCAAGGATCCCTTCACTGTCCACCGGCACGTATGTAACATCATAGCCGATATTTTCCAGGAAGGCACATGTACTGAGTACTGCAGGATGCTCTATCACGGATGTGATTATGTGCTGGTCTTTGCCTTTTCCACTATCCTCTTTTCCCAGAACTCCTCTGATGGCAAGATTGTCGGATTCAGTCCCTCCTGATGTGAATATGATCTCATCTGTCTTTGCACCGATGGACTCTGCAAGCTGTTGCCGGGCTGTGGAAAGTGCCTCTGAGGCTTCCTGGCCGAAGGAATGCAGACTTGATGCATTTCCGAATTTCTCTGTAAAATAAGGTAACATGGAATCAACCACAAGGGGATCTACCGGTGTGGTAGCACTGTGGTCCATATAAATGCGTTTCATAGTACTCATCATTACTAGAGGCTGCATTTCATAAATAGGTAACCTAAGGCCCTCGATTATTGAAAAAGTAGTCTACGGCCTGAGGTAATTGAAATATTGTGTGAAGAGAAGATTCACACAAAAAACTGATACTGTGTTTAATACTTTATAAAAACTAATTAATCCTTTATTTGATCCGGAGAGAATCCCCGTTCAACAAGAACATCTTTCATGCGTCCTAGGTGGTTTCCCTGCAATTCGACACCATTGCCCTTTACAGTACCGCCACATGCAAACTTAGATTTCAAATATGTAGAAAGCTCATGCAAATCGATCTCATGGGCATCGAAGCCCTCAACAACCGTAACTTCCTTTCCATATCTTCTTCTATTTACTTTTACCGTTATTCTTTGCTGTTCTTTTGCCACTTCTTCACATATGCAAAGTTCCTTTGGCAATCCGCAGACCGAACACATTTCAGAACTCATCTTGTGGTATTTCCTCCGAGTTTATTATCTATTTTAAACACTCCATAGTCTTTAATTAAAATAGATGATTAAAGTAAACAGCGATGATATTAAAATCTAATGGTGAATCCGTTGCTACACACGTCGAATTTGCGTGCAGCATCTTCAAACAGGCCCTGGGTCTTATGTTCAGGAAGAATATTCCTGATGACTATGCTCTGGTGTTTGTAATGAAGAAATGTCAAAATGTATCATTACATATGCTCTTTGTCAGTTTCTCCATAGGAGTAATCTTTCTTGACGAGGATAAAAGGATAGTAAAACTTGATGAACTTAAACCATGGATCGGCTTGAGCTCATCGGATGCAAAGGTGAAATACGTCATTGAGACCAGCAAGGGGACGCTGGAGAAGACCGACCTTCATGTGGGTGACAAACTTTCATTCAAAAACGAATGTTAAAACCACTCCTTTCTTAAAGAAACGTTTATTTGCTTCCGGGTGCTTTAACACCCTGATAATTGCGAGTTTAAATACTGAGGCACATCAATGTTACCTGAAAATGACCTTAACATAGTAACTAAAGAGATGGGAAGGGAACCAAACCTTGTGGAACAGGGTTGTTTCCTGAATCTCTGGAGCGAACACTGCTCATACCGCTCAAGCGCACCACTGCTCAAGACCTTCACAACTACGGGAGACCGGGTTATCATAGGTCCGGGAGATGATGCGGCTATCATCAGGTTCGGGAACGGCTGGGCCCTTGCGGTGGGTATGGAGAGTCACAACCATCCGTCATATGTGGACCCCTACAACGGAGCCGCAACAGGTGTAGGAGGCATAGTGCGTGATATCATATCCATGGGTGCACGTCCCATTGCACTGATGGACCCTCTCTACTTCGGACCGCTTGACAACCCGAAGAACCTCTATCTTTTTGAACATATAATCGAAGGTATTGCAGGATATGGAAACTGTATCGGTGTTCCTGTTGTACGCGGAGAAGCACTTTTTGACGAATCATACAGCGGCAACCCTCTTGTGAATGTTGTGTGTGTCGGGCTTGCACGTGAGGAGAACATCGTAACAGCATCTGCGCAGAAGGCAGGTAACAAACTCATACTAATGGGCTCCACCACCGGCAGGGACGGACTGGGCGGAGCTTCCTTTGCATCAAGGGACCTTTCCGAATCATCAGAGGCCGAAGACAGGCCAAGCATCCAGATCGGTGACCCGTTCACAGAAAAACTCCTGATAGAAGCTACCCTTGAGGCTATCGGGGAAGGATATGTGAAAGCATGCAGGGATCTTGGAGCAGCCGGGCTTGCAGGTGCAAGTTCAGAGATGGCATCCAAGGGCAATCTCGGAATGAAGATCATTGCGGACAACGTGATCCTGCGTGAGACCGGCATGACCCCTTATGAGATACTGATCGCCGAATCACAGGAGCGCATGCTGCTTGAGGTAGATCCCGATGATGTTCAGGCCGTACTGGACATTGCAGCAAAATACGACCTGAATGCCAGCTTGATAGGAGAACTCACCGAAGATCTATCATATGCCGTAATGTTCAAAGGCGAGGTGGCTGCCAGCATTCCTGTAAAACTGCTAACAGAAGGTGCTCCGACCTTTGAGCGCCCGTCCACAGAACCTGCTCCTCGTGATGCAGGCGAGAAACCGGAAATGCCGGAGAATCTGAAACAGGCGATCCTTGATATACTCTCATCCCACAATGTGGCCTCCAAGAAGTGGATATACAGGCAGTATGACCATGAGGTACAACTGAGAACCGTGGCAAAACCAGGTGATGATGCAGGTGTACTGCGTATCGACGGTAATGAGGGTATAGCACTTTCCTGCGGTTGTAATCCGAAACATACTCTTCTTGATCCATATCAGGGAGGAAAAGGTACGGTCATCGAGAATGCAATGAATCTTGCTGTCAAGGGTGCATACGGAATAGCCCTTGTGGACTGTCTTAATTTCGGAAACCCTGAAAAAGCGGATATCTACTGGCAGTTCAAGCAGGCGATACTTGGTCTCGGGGACGGTGCAAGAGAGCTTTCCATTCCTGTGGTCGGAGGTAACGTCTCTCTGTATAATGAAAGCGAGGAATTCAAGACCGCCATCGCACCCACTCCGTCAATAGGCCTGATAGGATACACGGAAGATGTTACCAGTGCTCCTTCCGGTGTATTCACAAAGGAAGGAGACACTATAATCCTTGTAGGTACCACAAAAGATGAGCTTGGTGGTTCCGAATATTACAGGATCATAGGCAAGCGGGAATATGGTATGGCTCCTGCTGTTCCTGAAAATGTTTCACAGATCATCAATTCCCTGATCGAGGCTGTGAAGAGCAAAAAGGTGACTGCCTCACATGACCTGTCCCTTGGAGGGCTGGCTGCAGGACTCTGTGAGATGTGTGAGAATATGGGCGCTACTATGGATCTGAGTGATATCGGAAATGACCTGAGAGCCGATGATCTGCTCTTCTCCGAATCCTACGCGAGGGCGATAATCTGTACCCCTGAACCAGATGCTGTAAAAGAGCTGTTGAAAGATGTTCCACATGCCGTTATCGGCACCGTTGGCGGAAATGAGCTAAAAATATCAGGAAAAGCAGGAAAAGAATTTGAAGTGTCTATTTCCATATCGGAAATAAATAAAGCAAAGAAGAGTCTCTTAAATCTGATGATGGAATGATTCCATCATCAATATAAGAAACATAAGGATCAATTTTCACTGACTGCTGATCTTGGTAGCGAAGTATATCAGATAAACTGCTGCCAGACCTACAAGGATGTATACCAGCCTTGATATCAGTGACATTTCACCAAAAATGGCTGCCACAAGGTCAAAACCAAATGCACCTACAAGACCCCAGTTCAGTCCCCCAACAATAACAAGGACCATTGCTGCCCAGTCAAGACCGTTCACCATTGCCAATTTCTCACCTCCCTGATCACTCCCTTTTATTAATATCATTTTAGGTGAGCAACAGTATTAAAGACTGGTGTAAATATTTTCAGGAATTATCCTACCAATCACTTTTAATAAAAATAGCTGGCAAAGGCTAAATTTGTGAACAGGACTGAATAAATCTGAAAGTCAGGGATTTCTTCAGTCACTCTCTTCTTTTGCCTCTTCAATAAGCTGGTTAAGATTTGTGGGAATAGGATTGTCCTTTAATAATCCGGCAAAGAAGGCCAGGTTATGTGTCATGTAACGGACGGTCTTGTTGGTGTACAAATGTCGCTCGCCACCAGCTTCGATATAACTTGGTCCTGGTCCTGCATCTCCGACCCAGTAACTGTCTGCATTGGGAGGTACGGTGCATCCCAGGTGGGTAAGATTGAACAGTATGTTGGCAGCAACATCATGTGCTCCGTCCTCATTACCGGTAACAAGTACTCCTGCAACTTTCCCGTACAATGGGAACTGCCCGGTTTCGGAGTCACCTTCCATATAGGTTCCGTCAAGCCTTTCTATCACCATTTTTGCGACAGAGGAAATGACACCAAACCATATGGGAGAACCTATTACCAGAATATCACAATCCTTTATCTTCTTCAGTATCTGAGGCCACTCGTCACCATCTCCTTCGTCGGATGTGACGCCGAATTTAACGTTATAGTCAACAACTCTGATGACCTCGCTGTCAATTTCCATTTCTGAAAAAAGCCTGACAGCTTTATCGATCAACGCTCTGGTATTGGAAACTTCAGGAGACTTCTTTAATGTACAGTTCAGAAATAACGCTTTTAACCCCATAGTAATAATGAAAACTGGGTACCTTAAAAGTATTTCTGTTTTTGTCCGTGATCATGGTTTTAACAGGCATCGGATTTGATTTATAGGATAGCATCAAAGAATATCAGGCTAGTGGATGGGATAAACATGGATAGATATGAAAAAAACAGTCTGACGCTTACAGGTGCCGTATCCCTGGGTACGGGAGTTATGATCGGTGCGGGAATATTTGCTTTGCTCGGACAGGTAGCTGAACTTGCCGGAATGATGTTTCCCTTTATCTTTCTGCTTGGTGCGGTTGTGACTGCATTCAGTGCGTACAGTTACATAAAATTCTCCAATACCTATCCTTCGGCAGGAGGAATCGCCATGTATCTGGAGAAAGCATACGGTAGAGGGGTAGTAACCGGTTTTGCAGCTTTACTCATGGCATTTTCAATGGTTATAAATGAGAGCCTTGTGGCGCGTACCTTTGGTACTTATACTATTCAGCTTTTCAACATGGACCAGAACACCTATCTTGTTCCTGTTCTCGGTGTATGCCTGCTGATATTTGCTTTCCTGGTTAACATTTCAGGAAATACTGTTATCGAAAAGTTCTCATTTTCCATGGCATTTGTCAAGATAATCGGCATATCAATTTTCGGTTTTGTCGGTTTGTGGATAGCGGGAGGATCCTTTTCAAACGTAACGTCGGCTCCCATGGATGCAGGCCTGGAAGGATACTTGGCCTCAATAGCGCTGGCTGTGCTTGCCTACAAAGGTTTTACCACCATTACCAACAGTGGATCTGAGATAAAAGACCCGCATCATAACGTGAGCAGGGCAATAATAATTTCTATATCCATCTGCGCGCTTCTCTATCTTCTGGTTTCATTTGCAGTTGCGGGAAGCCTTGATCTGCCTGGGATTCTCGCAGCGAGGGATTTTGCACTGGCTGAGGCTGCGAGGCCTGTTTTTGGGAACTATGGCCTCTGGTTTACCGTCGGACTGGCGATTATCGCAACTGTATCAGGTATAATTGCCAGTGTCTTTGCAGTCTCCCGCATGCTGGCCATGTTAACTGACATGAATGTGATACCTCACAGACATTTCGGGATGCCTGGGGACATACAGAAACATACCCTTGTTTACACGATTGTGGTTGCCATATTGCTGACCATATTTTTCGATCTGAGCAGGATTGCCGCTCTGGGGGCAATTTTCTATCTGATCATGGATATTATAATTCACTGGGGACTTTTACGTTATATGCGTGAAGAAATAGAGTTTAAGTCCTATGTCGTAATATCCGCCATTATCCTTGATGCCATCGTTCTGACCGCTCTGGTGATCTCAAGGGCGTCCAGTGATATGTTTCTAATTGTGGTAGCAGCAGTAATGATGGTGCTTATTTTCGTAGGTGAGAGGTTCTTCATACGCTCTAACCACAATAATAACGGCCAGACCTAAACTCATGCTGTCCGGGCTTAAAAAGGAAAAGGGTAAAATAGTAATTTATTAGTGGACAGGCATGCCTGCCCGCTTTAAAATATTATTCTTCTTCTATCTCTGAGAATGCGAACTTACGCAGGACCTTTGTGATCTTGATATTTACAGTATCTCCGACTTCTGCCCCTGGCACGAAGATAACAAAACCTTCTATCCTGGCGATACCGTCTCCTTCTCTTGCGATATCCTGTATGGTTACTTCGTAGGTCTCTCCGACAGCTACTGGGGCTGTTGATTCATCGTTGTTTCCGAACAAATATGCACTTCCTTTAAATTCAAATGAAGATCTTCAACCACGCTGGTTATAAAACAATATAAATCTAAATCCTAAATTTACAAATGCTTACAGAATAGTCTTCAATCTACAAAGTAATAGTATATTCAATTCATATTTAAAGCTTGTTGCCCGAAAAAGGGATTGAGAGCCTAAGCTCTGACCATATCTTTTTTATGCATGGGAGTGAAATAAGTATTTACGATCATAATTAAATTATACATATATTATATATTTAAAATAATTCTGGGATGAAACCAATGGACGAAGTACAGATCAAAGTAGAAAAAGCGCATCCAAACGACTTTGGAAGGGGTATTGTCAGGCTTGACCCTACAACGCTTCTGAGCCTGCAACTGTCACCCGGAGATATTGTGGAGATAGAGGGTAAGAGAAAAACCGCTGCCAAAGTATGGAGGGCTGAGAGGCAGGACTGGGGACAGGGCATAGTCCGCATTGACGGTTTCATCAGGCAGAACGCAGGTGTAGGAATAGGTGAGAGGATCACCATAAGAAAGGCCGAGGTAGAGACCGCAACAAAGGTTGTGCTTGCGCCTCCCGAAGGCGTGACAATGGAGTTCGGCGACCATATTAATGAGATAATCAAAAGAAACATTATGAAAAGGCCTCTTGTTGAAGGGGATGTCGTACCTATTATCAGTTCCATGACACAGCCCATGTCCACTCAGATGTCAGGTGGTCAGGCTATACCTCTTATCGCCGTTGAGACCGAACCCACGGATGCTATCCTCATTATTGGAGAGCTCACTGAGATCGAACTAAGACAGAAACCTGTAAGGGGATACGACGGTGCTACAAGGGGTGTCACTTACGAGGACATAGGCGGACTTGGTTCGGAGATCCAGCGCGTAAGGGAAATGATAGAACTTCCCCTGAAGCATCCCGAACTATTCCAGAGGCTCAATATCGATCCGCCCAAGGGTATCATTCTGTACGGTCCTCCCGGCACCGGTAAAACCCTGATAGCAAAGGCTGTTGCAAACGAATCCAGGGCAAACTTCCTGTATATTGCAGGTCCCGAGATTATGGGTAAGTACTACGGAGAGAGCGAGGAACGTATACGCAAGATCTTCGAGGAGGCTGAGGATAACGCACCTTCCATCATATTCATAGATGAGATCGACTCCATTGCTCCGAAGAGACAGAACGTTACCGGTGAGGTGGAGAGAAGGGTTGTTGCCCAGTTGCTCACCATGATGGACGGTCTCGAGGAAAGGGGACAAGTAGTTGTCATCGGTGCTACTAACAGGCTGGATGCCATTGATCCCGCACTGCGCAGACCCGGAAGGTTTGACAGGGAGATTGAGATAGGTGTTCCTGATAACGATGATCGTCTTGAGATCCTCCAGATCCACACAAGAGGTGTACCTCTCAGCGAGGATGTATCCGAGGAATTCCTTGAATACCTTTCACAGCACACCCAGGCCTTTGTAGGAGCGGATCTGCTCGCACTTGTGCAGGAAGCTGCCATGAAATCCCTCAGGCGTGCCCTCCCCGATATCAACCTTGAGGAAGATGAGATCGCACCCGAGATCCTTGATATTCTAAGCGTAGGTAAGGAAGACTTTGAGAATGCGCTAAGGGAGATCGAGCCTTCGGCCATGCGAGAGGTTCTTGTGGAGATCCCGGCGGTAAAATGGAGTGATGTCGGAGGTCTTGATAAGGCCAAACAGGATGTGGTCGAAGCTGTAGAGTGGCCGCTCACCAAGCCGGAAAAATTCCTGCAGATGGGTATTAAACCGCCCAAGGGTGTTCTGCTCTTCGGACCACCTGGAACCGGAAAGACACTCATTGCCCAGGCGGTTGCAAACGAGTCCAATGCAAATTTCATAAGTATCAAAGGACCACAGATGCTCTCCAAGTGGGTGGGTGAGTCCGAGAAGGCTATCCGTGAGACTTTCAAGAAAGCAAGACAGGTAGCTCCATGTATCATATTCTTCGATGAGATTGATTCCATCGCACCCATGAGAAGTGCGATAACAGAGGACGGCAAGGTCTCGGAAAGAATAGTGAATCAGTTACTTACCGAGCTCGACGGCCTTGAACCACTTAAGGAAATTGTGGTGATAGCAGCTACCAACCGTCCGGATATCCTTGACCCTGCGCTTCTCAGATCAGGCAGGTTCGACAGGCTTGTACTTGTAGGACAATCCACATATGCCGGAAGGAAAGCCATTTTCAAGATACATACCAGAAATATTCCTCTTGGGGATGATGTCACCATTGATGATCTTGCGAGCGCTACGGAAGGATTTGTGGGTTCTGATATAGAAGCCGTATGCAGGGAAGCTGTCATGCTTGCACTCCGGGATGATTTCAATAATGAGGAAGTAGGTATGAAGTACTTCAAGCAGGCACTCAACAAGGTAAGGCCTACACTGACCGAGAATCTGATCGAATACTACGAGAAGATACAGGCTCAGTTCAAGGGCGGTGTCAAAAAAGAAGAACCAAGTGCTTATATAGGATACAGATAAATATATGAAAAATTTAGAAGTCACTATTATATTCAGGGGTGAATGAAAATGGCTAACGTCTTCGCAAAAAACCTTTCCAGTAAACAGGTCATGGCTACCGATGGTACAGAAATAGGCATTCTTTTCAATATTGTAATGGATGCAGCTACGGGTAATCTGATAAACCTAATTGTCAAGCCTGACATGAGTCTGGATACTTCCAAGTACCAGACCGATGATCAATACATATTACTGCCCTTCGAATCCGTAAGGGCCATCAAGGACTATATTGTCGTTGATAAGAATATGGCAAAAGGTATCCACAAAGAAAGTACGGCTCAGTAATGCTGAATGCAAAGTTCAGCAGGACTTTGCAGCCGGTATTCTATTGATCCCTGGCCTTTAACATCCCGTTGGAAACAAGATATTCAATAGCTTCTGCTGTACCCTCTCCATAGGGTTCCCCTGTTACATGGTCTGCGATATCCTTTAGAAAATCATCAGCATTTGATACTGCGATTGAGTATCCTGCCAGTTCAAGAAGTTCCTTATCATTTACCGAATCACCTATGGCTACAAAATCGGATGTTTTAAGTCCCATCATATCAGCCATTCTCACAAGCCCTGTGCCCTTGTTTATCTTTTTGCTTTTGATATGGATCGCGAAATGTGTGTCTATTATCTCAACATCCAGGTCTGTGTTACTCAGAATTGCCCTTGCACGTTCAATATCGAAGTTTCTGTTGAGGACGATTTCCGTTCTCCTGTGCCGAGAATCCAGCTTTTCCATCTTGAACTCTTCGGACAGGATATCATAGGCCTGTTCGCATTCGGTGATTACATCGGATACATAGGGCTTTTTATCAAATCCATCTGTCACCACACCACCATTCTCAGCTATGACGTGGCAGCATACTCCTATCAGCTTGGCGGTCGCTTTAGCGTAACAGAGGATATTGCCGGTAGCAAGTACCACGGGTACATCCAGCATACGTAGTTTTTCAGCCGCCCTGAGGCTGAGCCTGCGGTCCATATGGGTGATAGTGCCGTCGATATCAATGGCAATGGCTTTGAAGTGCATAGGCAATAAACAGGAGAAAAAGATAAAAATGTTTTTAGTGGCCCGATCTCGGGCCGTTTTCTAATCTTCAGGCTAACAATGTATGATCAGGGATCACGCAATCCAGGTGTTGTCACGGATATTATTGCCTCGCCATCCGGAAGGTTTGGTGAGTCAACGAGCCTGACAATTCTCTTATCACCCTTTGATTTACGCAGGTATAGTCTGAATGTTGCTGTGTGGCCGACAATATGGCCTCCTATCGGCTTTGTGGGATCTCCAAAGAAGGCGTCAGGCTTTGACATCACCTGGTTTGTTACGATAACACTTGCGTTATTGAGGTCTCCGAATCTCTGCAGACCGTGCAGGTGTTTGTTGAGTTTCTGCTGCCTGTCTGCAAGGGTTCCTCTTCCTATGTACTCGGCCCTGAAATGGGCTGTGAGTGAGTCCACAATAAGGAGTCTTACAGGTTTTTCCGTATTCTTCAATTCGTTTGCCAGCTCAAGTGCCGAGTCTACCAGCAATATCTGGTGATTGGAGTTAAAGGCACGTGCCACTCGGATGTTCTTAAGGAATTCCTCGTGATCGTATTCCATGCCGTATTTTTCGGAAAGTCCGTCTACCATCTGCTGAATCCTTTCCGGTCTGAAGGTGTTCTCCGTATCTATTATGATGACAGAGCCGTCAAGTCCTCCCTGCTCTGGTGGGAGCTGTACGTTTACGGCAAGCTGGTGTGCAACCTGTGTTTTTCCCGAACCGAATTCACCATACAGTTCGGTGATTGCCTGAGTGTCGATTCCTCCACCCATCATCTCATTGAATTCAATACAACCTGTGGATAATTTCCCTACAAGTTTTCTGCGTTCCATTACCATATCGCCTGTCTCAAAGCCGCCGATATCAGCGGACTGGCGTGCAGCCAGAATTATCTTTGCAGCGGTGGATTCTCCAATATCAGCTGCAGTTGCAAGTTCTGCAGGTGATGAGACAGCGATTGCTTCAACGGTCGTGAATCCGGACTCCATCAGTTTCTGTGCGGTAGCCGGACCTACATGATCAAGGTCTTCTAATAATACTTCAGGCATTTTCTTACTCCTAGGTGCACATGGTTTCCTTTTGGTGCACAATCGTGCTGTTCTATGTGTAAGCTAGTATATATACCTGGAGCAAGCATGGTGAAAGTATTAAAATGACATAAAACTTATCACAGGAACATGAGTAATAGCATCCGATGACAAGGGTAGTAGTCGGCGGAACTTTCGAATGTCTGCATAAAGGACATCGCGCGCTTCTCAAAAAAGCATTCGAGCTTGCCGGCAATGGTGAGGTGGACATCGGGCTGACCTCCGATGAAATGGCAAACAAGCGTGACCGCATGGTTCCTGATTATTCCGAACGCAAGTCCCGTTTACTTGAGTATCTCGGTCAGATTGCAGGAGAGGATACGGATTATAATGTCATCGAGCTCAACGATCCCTATGGTAAGACCCTTGATGAGGATTATGACTATATCGTCGTTTCCCCTGAAACCTATCCTGTGGCAATCAGGATTAATAATATCCGCAAAGAGAAGAACATGTCTTCTCTTGCTATAGTTAAAGTCGATTTTGTGATGGCGGATGATGAGAAACCGATTTCATCGACCAGGGTCGTGCGCGGTGAGATCGATATTAACGGACATCTTTTTCACTGATTTTTCTGTATGTAGGGGACAAAATTTTATTGAATATGTCCTATAACTAACTCTCATGGGCAGAAAATTTAGTGAAACGGACCAGAAGATCTTTGACAAGCTTGCACCTGAGTTGAGTGGAGACACAATGTCCGCATCAGGACACAATTATCCTTTTATCCTCAGGCCGATATCCCACAAGGTCGCAGAATCCGGTGAGGATTTCAAAAACAGGCTTGAAAAGCTTGACACGGATGAGATTGATTATCTTGTGCAGCTTGCAATGCAAGGAAAAGAGGATATCAGGTCACTTGAAGAGGAAGACATTGAGTCCTTCATGGAAATAGTTGAAGAGAAGTTATCAGCGGAAAAAATGAAGGAGCTCAAGGCAAAGCTCGGCCTGGTATGATGAAGCCTGATAAACTCTTTTTTGGCACAGCAGGGACGCCGAAAAGTTCAAAGAAGAGAAATAGTATTGCAGGAATTGAGAGGGTCCGGGAGCTTGGTCTTGGCTGCATGGAACTGGAATTCGTCCGTGGTGTCAAAATGGGAGAGAAGACCGCGGGAAACGTTTTTGAAAAAGCTAAAAGTGAAGATATACTGCTGAGCGTTCACAGCCCGTATTACATCAACCTGAATTCTGCTGAGCCTGAAAAAGTAGATGCAAGCATTGAGAGAATATACCGATCGGCAGAGATTGGAAGTATATGCGGTGCCAGGAATATTGTCTTCCACCCGGCATACTATCATGAGGATTCGCCTGAAAAGGTTCATGAGAGGGTCTCTGCGATTCTGGAAAAGCTTGCTGTCAGGCTTGCAGATGAAAATATAAATGTGATCCTGCGTCCTGAAACCACTGGCAAGGCAAGCCAGTTCGGCAGTCTGGCGGAAAACGTGAAACTGAGCCGGGATATTGATGGTGTGCTGCCATGCATCGATTTTGCACACCTGCATGCAAGGGACGGAGAGGTCAACACTTATGAAGAGTTTTCCTCTGCACTTGAACTGGTTGAAAATGAGCTTGGTCGTGAAGGACTGGATGATATGCATATGCATGTATCAGGGATCGAATATGGTGAAAAGGGTGAGAAGAATCACCTTAATCTTGAAGACTCCGACCTGGAATATGCGGAACTTATAAGGGCACTTAAGGATTTTAATGTGAAAGGTCTTCTGATATGCGAAAGTCCTGATAATGAAGGTGATGCACTCCTGTTGCAGGATACTTATAGCAATATTTGAATTCCCTTTTTGCTATTGAACTTTAAAAAGACTCTCTGCTGGTCTTTCGGGTCAGCCTGCCATGCTTTCGCTGACATCCTGCTTTACCGGTTCCTCTGAACCGGGATTAATGACACTCACAGGGATATTGATTCCACTTTTTTCCATATATGCCTTGATCCTGTCCATTGCATGATAGACCATTCCGCCATGGGTCAGAATAAGGCACCTCTGTCCTGCCAGTGCATTGAGTATTGAGCGGTCGATAACACCCGCTGTCACGTGAAGATAGATATCATCCTTTTCTGCCAGGAGCTTGCTTTTCTTGCCCATGGCGCCTACACACTCGATACCGTCACGCTTCATGATCTGAACAACTTCTTCTCCAGAATACCTTGATGTGTCATATATGCCGATAGAACCTGCTCTGAATGCCTTCCTGTCCATTTCAACTATCGCAAGCCCATCATCATGTATGTGAAGGACCTTGCAGTTCGCGGCTTCGTAGGGTGAATTCTGGGCGTATTCTCCATAGAATATGCCGAGATTGACATAATCTCCTTCCTGCACTTCCGGCGGGACATCAACCCATAAGAGGTGCTGGGAACGCAGTGAGTGGACAAGATCGGGGATATCTCTCGGACAGCAGTTATTTCTTGCAAGCCCTCGTCTTTTTATCTCTTCATATATTTCCAGGGTGGCAGGCCTTCTCAGGTGTGCAGCCTTTAGCTTGTCAGGCTGCATGAATATTTCCTCAGGTGTCCCTTCACTGATGATCTTATGCTCACTCATCAGGAAAACATAATCCGCCCAGCTGTACGCCAGATCCACATCATGTGTTGATATGATTATGGTCTTGCCGAAGTAGTTAAGCTCGTTGAGCAGGTCCATTACCTCATCCGCACCTACAGGATCCAGATTGGCAAGGGGCTCGTCAAGAATGATTATCTCGGGGTCCATGGCCACAATTCCGGCAATAGCGACCCTTTTTTTCTGTCCTCCGCTTAGGTGGTGAGGTGGCTTGTCCTTCAGGTGCATGAGGCCGACATATTCCAGGGTCTTGTAAACGATCTCATCTACTTTCTCTTTTGAGTAATCCAGGTTTGTAGGTCCGAAGGCTACATCCTGGTAAATGGTGGGAGCAAATATCTGGTCGTCTGAATTCTGGAAGACTATCCCTATGTTCTTTCTGATCTCCCTGAGGGATTTAGAATCATACTTCATGGGTTTGCCATGAAAGAGGATCTCGCCTTTTTTCGGTCTGTGGGTGCCGTTCATTGACAAAAAAAGTGTGGACTTGCCTGAGCCGTTGCGTCCGACGAAAGCTATCTTTTTGCCTTTCTCTATATTGACGCTGATATTGTCCAGGGCAAGTGTGCCGTCGGGATAGGAAAAACTAAGATCTTTTGTTTCCAGTATCGTCATTTTTTCACCTCAAACAATTAAAATGCCCCTGCTAAAGTAGAAAACCATGATGACCAGTGCAAAATATACCAGGGCCAGCATGAATTCCGGTAATTTTACAGGCCTTTTTTCTTCAAGGATTATCAGCTTTCCGTCATAGCACCTTGCATTCATTGATAGATATAACTTTTCTCCCTGCTCCCATGACCTGATAAATAGATTAGTTCCGAGCAGTACCATTGATCTGAATGATGTCCTGAAATCCTTGTAACCCAATCGTACTGTCTGTGCGTATCTGATTCCCATTGCAACTTCCATAAAAACAAAGATGTAGCGATACATCATCATCGCAATCTCGATAAATGAGTCCGGGAATTTTGTTGCTTTGAGTACCGAGAAGAGCTCTATCATGGGGGTGGTAAGGGAAAGGAAGAACAGGCAGGACATACCTCCAAGTGTCCTTGCAAGTACCAGGAGGGCCATATTAAGACCGCCCGTACTTACACCCAGTGTAAATCCCAGAATATCAAAGGCGAATATATTGGCTCCCTGTCCGAAAAAGAATGCTATAATTATGACACTCACCAGTACAAAACCTGCGGGTACTGCCAGCAGTCGCAAATAGAATTTCAGTGGAATTTTGCCAAAATGGACTGTTGCAAAACCCATGCAGATTGCTATGAAGAAAGGAACAAAGGGTGAATTGGATGATACGCCTGACAGGATCCCGAAAATAACGATGGCCAGCTTTAACCAGTTATTCTTGTACCGAAGTGGGCTCGATATGGCGTAATCATCCAGGATATTAGTCATGTTCCAAACCAGCTTTGAATCAAAGGATAAATAAAATTGATTTTATTTGTTTTAGTTTACAGTTGTAAGGAAATAGGATATTGTGCCCCATACATAAGTATTTCGTTAGGAATCACCATCAATAACAACTATTCTTTGTCTGCCATCTGATTATATCCTGAAAAGAATCCCGTCCTGGTGTACCGGGATAATATATTATAATAAAGCTTAATTAAAGCTTAATTGATTTTAAAAATAAGTAAAAGTAGGATGTGCTTCCGGAGGGAAGCATTTGATATTCACTTATCTGTGCCCTTTCCTTTATAATATCCAAAGGTGTATCCGATGATCAGAGCACCGATTGCTGCCTGGAGGGCAAAGAGAAGGCTTTCAGTTTCGCCACCAGGTGGTTCAAAACCAATACCTTCATACCATGGTTCATAATCAGGGTTTATTTCAGCAATGATTTCCTCTGCTTCGCCATCGGCACCGCCGAATTCCGAATCCGGATTGGCAGCTACTCCATAGAGGAACTGTACGGCAAACAGTACTAGAACCACTGCAACAATGTATTCCAGTTTCATTGCATTGTCTCCTTTAGTTTAGTTGCGGCTGCTGAGGTGAGTACGTTCAAATCCACAAGTACATCACTCTTTATCTGGACCACATATTTCATAATGAGTGCGGTGAGTGCTCCTTCTACTATTGCAAGAGGTACCTGGGTGGTTGCGAATACAGCTCCGAATGCTGCAAATGATGATAATATGCCTCCTTGTGCTGCAGGAAAAGCCAGTGCTAGCTGCAGGGATGTTACGACATATGTTACCCAGTCAGCGATGGCAGTTGCGAGGAATACGTTCAGATAAAAATTCATGCCTGCCTTTGATGCTGCTTTATAGAACATGAATGCAACAAACGGACCGGCGATTCCCATTGAAAACACGTTTGCACCCAGCGTGGTCAGGCCACCGTGTGCCAGGAACAGGGATTGGTACAATAACACGATCACGCTTAGTACGGCAGTAATGGCAGGCCCGAAAAGGATTGCTGCCATTCCGGTTCCTGTGGGATGCGATGAACTTCCGGTCACTGAAGGAAGCTTCAGGGAGGAAAGTACGAATATAAAGGCACCAGCAACTGCTAGCAAGGGTACTATCTCACGTCTCTGACTTACCAGTTTGTTCAGCTGGTACATACCATACAATATAATGGGAATAGAGATCACAAACCATAACTGCCACCATGGGGAGGGCAGAAAACCTTCGAATATATGCAACTGATATCACCTTCTATCTAATCATGAACCCAAATCAACTGTAATTGATTTTTACAAATTGTTGTAATATGTTATTGCATATAAAGATAACGATTCGCACTAAAGATAATTGTTGTTAGCTAAAATAGTAACACTACTATTCTTTAATGCAATTAATGTTTTAGGTATCCAATACATCAATAGAAACTAATTGATTATATATTCAGAAAATACACCGGATTAGGGCAGATATAATTATAAATGCGTAAATAAATAAGTAAATTTACTTGATATTACCTGGTAACCAGCAAGCAGTACATCTTTGATGTGTTTGCAGGGGGTTCAGCTGTGCTGCCACAAACCGCTCTCTCATCAGGGTAGCCGATATTCTCATAGATACAGATTCTGGCATTTATGTTCATGTCCTTCAGGATATCAGCAACTTCCGCGGGTCCGAATGTGTCGGCAGGAAGCATGAATATATTCTTACCAAGTTCCAGCTCGCGTATCAGCGCTTCCTTTGCAGGAGCAGGATCCCTGCCGTGGGCTGTTATCATGGCAAGGTTTGACATCTCAACATGAAAACGAGCACATGCAGCCTGTATTGATGATACTCCCGTAATCACCCTGTCATTCTCTGATGCGAACTTCCCGAGTCCTGAGAACATAGGGTCTCCTGTGGAAAGTATAACCGCGTCAGCAGGCAGGAGGTGGAGATTCTTGAAACTCTTGATGGGATGGGCTTCAGACTCTATATAGTCCTGCGCAAGTTCAATGGCCCTTTTGGAACCGTACACAACAGGTGCATTGCTGATTGCCTCAATTGCTTCCTGTGTAAGCATCTTCGGACCGACACCCACGCCCACTATTATCATTCTTTCTCACCGCTGTCCATGAGCACCGTGCCGTCCCTGTGAACGATCACAATGCGTGCGCCATTTCCTTTTTCAACTGCCATGTTGAAGGCTCTTTTAAGACGCTCATTTTCAGGGTCAAGTTCCAGCATTTCCACAACAGTGGCATAACCGCTGTCCTTGAGCATATCAGGATCTCCCCATTTGAGAACAAGTCCCGGAAGACCACATATTACAACGTCTCCTTTTGCAGCTTCCAGTGCCTCGCTGATACGGCTGCCGGCAAGCACGACGGTATGGTCCGGGAACAGCATGGTAGAATATCGTATTCCGATCCTGCCGGTTGTGAGTACCACTTTATCGGAATCTCGGATGAGATCGCCTTTCATCTCTCCCAGGTGGTCGTTCCATGGCTCGACAAAACCGGTGGTCCCGAGAATTGAGATCCCGTCAATAACTCCTATGCGGCTGTTGAGTGTCTTTTTAGCGATCTCTTTACCTTCCGGAAGATAAATTGTAACCTCGGCACCCCTTAAGCCCAGTTCCTCCACAGCCTCTTTAATAGATGCCTTTATCTGCTCCATGGGGCGTGGATTGATTGCAGGGTGTCCTTTTTTGGATTCAAGACCGCTTCGTGTAACAATACCTATGCCCTGGCCCGCATAGACATTTATCTCATCCGCTTCCTTTGCATCGGCTACGAACTCAAGACCTCTTGTAATATCCGACTCATGATCGTTATTGATCTTCTCCACAACCGCATGCCCGTTGTTTGCCCTTACGTCGATTTCGGCACGCAGTCCCACTGGTGTGGGTACAGAAACATGTGTTATGTCTTTCTTAAGTGACATCACCGCTGCCTTTGCAGCCAGTGCCGCGGTTGTCCCGGTGGTATATCCTCTCTTCAGAACAGAGCCGTCGCTCAGCACAACAAGCATTCCGCTCCTTATGCCATCTTCAAGCTCCTTGCGGGGCATTTTTGAGCGATCAAGCCATTCATCTGGAATCTTGGATTTATTTACCGGGTCGATCATCTCAGGTTAATTGTACTCCATACTTTTAAAATTTACCGACCTTATCCGGTTCTTCCGAACATGCGCCCCAGTTTGTCCTTAGTGAAGGATATCATGGTTGGACGGCCATGAGGACATGTATAGGGATTATCGCAGAGCATGAGCTGTCTGATAAGTTCCTGCATCTGCTCAGATGTGCATTCTGCCCCGGCCTTTATTGCCGCCCTACAGGCCATGGTGCTGCAAAGCCTTTCATAAATTTCAGTATCCTCTTTTACCCTTCCCTGTGAGAGCAGGTCGGATATTATGTCATGAACTACCGTTGTGTCCTCGACTTTTCCGAATATGCTGGGGGTAGTTGTAACAACATAGCTGTTCTGCCCGAACTCGGATATTGCAAAACCCATCTGCTCCAGTGACGGGATATAATCCTCGATAATGGTCTTCTCCTTTACACTGAAGTCAAGGGTCACGGGGGTTATCAGCTCCTGCCAGCCCAGCTCCTTCATTTTCAGTACCTGCTCGTACATTATACGTTCATGTGCGGCATGCTGATCTATCAGGATAAGTTTATCTTCGCTTTGGACTATGAGATAGAGGTCTGCGAACTGGCCGTATATCCTGACATCATCGGTATTTAGAGGACCCTGTACATCAGAAGCTGCTTCGCTGTCATGCTGAACCTGCAGCCTTTCGCTTTTCTTCAATCTCCTCTGTGTATCTTTAAGGGGATAGTGGTATGCTTCCTTAGTTTCTTTTACAACTGATGGGCTCTCATTTACCTCTGCTTCCGATGTGTAGCTTTCAGTCTGCTGCCTTTCATCAGCATTTATGCTTTTTGATGATGCTTTTTTGTCTTCCTCTGCCGGTGATGTGCTTTTCACAGGTCCAGATATGGTTGACTGGAATGCGGTCTCATTTTTCTTGACCTTTGCTTCGGGGATGAGGTCCGTTGAAGCAAGAGCATCCTCCACCGCCCTGATTATCATATTCTCAATCTCTTTTTCATGACTCAGGCGCACTTCCCTCTTGGTGGGATGTACATTGACATCCACAAATTTCGGGTCTATTGTGAATTTCAAAAAAGCTGCGGGGTATCTTCCCTTCGGAAGCAGGGTGTAGTAGCCCAGTCTTACAGCATTACTTATGAGTCTTGATGAAATGCTCCTGCCGTTTATGAAAAATGCCTGCAGGTCATTCCCGCTTCTTGTAAGTTCCGGCTTTGACACATACCCTGATATGGACACAAGGTCTGATTCGAATTCCAGTGAGACCAGTGAACGTGCCACATCAGCACCATAAAGATGGACTATACTGTCAAGAAGATCACGTGAACTGGGTGATCTTACTAATTCCTTGCCATCGCTTACAAGGGTAAAGGAAATATCGGGATATGAAATTGCATATCGCGTGACAACATCTGTTATATGTGCCAGTTCGGTCCTCATGCTTTTAAGATACTTTCTCCGGGCGGGTGTGGTATAGAAGAGATCTTCTACGGAAATCGTGGTCCCCACTGGAGAGCCTGCGGCTGAAATGCTTTTCAGGCCCTTGTTGTCCACAACAACCTTTGTACCTGATATGTCTTCCTTCTGCCTTGTGACCATCTCAACCTTTGCAACCGAGGCGATGGATGCAAGTGCCTCTCCCCGGAAGCCAAGGGTCATTACACTATTGAGGTCCTCTATAGTGTTTATCTTACTTGTGGCGTGTTTCTGGAAGGCCAATGATGCATCCTTATGGCTCATTCCTGTACCATTATCAACAATAGTAATATTTTTCGTACCCGACCCCCTTATTTCCACTCGAATATCAGTGGCATATGCATCTATGGAGTTGTCAATAAGTTCTTTTACAACGGATGCGGGTCTTTCTACAACTTCTCCTGCTGCTATTTTGTTGATAGTGGAATCATCAAGAATCTTTATTCCGGAACTCTGCGTATCGCATGTCCTGTCAGCCATTTTACTTTCCTCTTATTTCACAGATTTACATTATTAACTCAAAAGGTATCCGGGAATACACATAGTTTTCCTTTATTATTATACGCTAACAAATGGGTACTATCAGCAAGTATTATATCTGTTCATGTTTGTAGGGACTGCATAAATACAGAAGGTTTTAGATGAGTAATCCCGGAGAACTTAAAAAAATAGTACCTCTACTTGCACTTTTAACAGCCTTCCCGGCATTTTCCACGGATATGATCCTGCCGGCAATTCCCTCTCTTGCAGTAATATGGGACCAGCCCCTGGCAGTGGTCAATCTGATACTGATAGCCTTTTTTGTGACCTATGGGTTCTTCCTGCTCTTCTACGGACCAATCTCTGACAGGTACGGCCGCAGGAAGCCATTGATCGCCGGAATTTTACTCTATATACTTGCCAGCATGCTCTGTGCGGTGGCAAACAGTGCGGCTACACTGATTGCATTCCGTATACTGCAGGCTGCAGGTGCCGCAGCCAGCGCTTCCCTGTCAATGGCCATGACCAAGGACATCTTTTCCGGAAAAGAGAGGGAAAGAATACTTGCCTATATAGCGATCATCATGGCACTGGCTCCCATGTTCGCCCCCATAGTAGGAGGATGGATACTGATCTACCTTTCATGGCACTGGATATTCTTTACCCAGGGTATGATGGGTGTACTTGGCCTTCTAGGTGTAATAAGGACGCCTGAGACACTGAAAGAGTTCTCGCAAACCCCGTTGTCAAAGGTCATGCATTCCTATGGGAATCTCCTGCTCAACAAAAGTTACATTGTAATGGTCCTGGTCATGTCCGTCAGTCTTCTTCCACTGTATAGTTTCATTGCAGGCTCTTCGGACCTGTACATAAACGGATTCGGTCTGAGCGAGCAGACTTTCAGCTACCTGTTCGCATTTAACGCCCTGGCTCTGATGGCCGGCTCCATGTCATGCCTGAAAATATCTCAGAGAACGGATTCAAAGTATCTGATGACCGCCGGTTTTGGAGGCATATTGCTGGGAGGTATTCTGATCCTGGTAACAGGGCAGCATGGTCCGTGGAGCTTTGCCATACCCATGGCAATGATCACCTATTCAATCGGTATAAGCAGACCTCCAAGTAATCATCTGGTTCTGGAGCAGGTTCGCAGGGATGCGGGTGCTGCATCCTCTTTGTTGATATTCACCTATTTCACATTGGGTGGCCTGGGCATGTGGGTTGTATCCCAGAACTGGATGGACCGGATTGAAATACTGGGTACCATTGCCCTTGGATGCGGTGCATTTGTGCTGGTATCCTGGATGCTACTACAAAGAAGGAGTCTCGGTGTTATTGCCGATGAGTAAAAATGATAAGTGGGCTTAAGCTCTCAATTATCTTTTCTTCTGACCCGGTAGTTTGTTCTTGATCCTGTTCAGCTCGTTGAGTGCCTCAAGGGGAGTCAGTGAGTTGATGTCCAGGGCTTTTATATCCTCAATAACAGGATCAGGTTCCTGCTCTCCTCCTGATGCGTTCTGGTCAAAGAGCACGACCTGCGTGTATTTGGCACTGCTGCGTTTTTTCCTGTCCGCCCTGTTACCATTCCCGATGGCACTCTCGTTCTCTATGTCTTCCAGTATCTCCTTTGCCCTGGTAGTGACATTATGCGGGACGCCTGCAATCCTTGCAACATGGATACCGTAGCTCTTGTCGGTTGCACCGGGAACGATCTTTCTCAGGAATACCAGCTCGTCACCTTCCTCCTTTACTGCAATGTGGAAGTTCTTCACCCTTTTCAGGGAGGCTTCCAGATCCGTTAGCTGGTGATAGTGTGTGGCAAATAGTGAACGCACACCGACCCTGCCTTTGTTATGGATGTATTCCACCACGGCCCTGGCAATGCTGTATCCGTCGTAGGTGCTGGTACCCCTGCCGACCTCATCAAGCAGGACCAGGCTTTTCGGGGTTGCATTGTTCAGGATATTGGCAAGTTCCACCATCTCAACCATGAATGTACTCTGCCCGCTGGCAAGGTCGTCAAAGGCTCCGACCCTTGTGAACACTCGGTCCACAATACCGATGGAAGCATGGGATGCGGGCACGAAGGAACCTGCCTGCGCCATTATCACTATCATGGCTATCTGGCGCATGTACGTGGACTTACCTGCCATGTTTGGCCCTGTGATCAGCATGAACTGATTGCTCTGGCAGTCCATCTCGGTATCATTGGGAACAAATCCTCCGGGTGTTGAGTTTTCCACGACCGGATGTCTGCCATCTCTTATGAGCAACTTGCAATCACTGGTAATTGCAGGCCGTACGTAGTTGTTGTTTGCCGCAACTTCCGCCAGGTTTGCAAGCACGTCCAGAGTCCCTATCATGAATGCGGTATTCTGTAATTGCTGTGCATGCTCTGCAACTATGGAATTAAGTTCGCAGAACAATTCATATTCAAGGGCTGTGGCCTTGTCATCCGCAGACAATATATCACTTTCACGCTCCTTAAGCTCGGGAGTGTAGAACCTTTCGGCATTTGTCATTGTCTGCTTGCGTATGTAGTCGTCCGGAACCTGGGAAATATTGGCCTTTGTGACCTCAAGATAATAGCCGAACACTTTGTTGTAGCCAACTTTGAGTGATTTGATCCCTGTCCTGTCACGCTCTTTCTGCTGGAATTCCGCAATCCAGTGTTTGCCGTCCTTTGAAAGGCTCTTAAGCTCATCAAGTCTTTCATTGTAGCCGGATCTGATCATCCCACCGTCCCTGACACTTACGGGCGGCTCTTCTACAATTGCCCTGTCTATCAGGTCGGCCAAGTCATCAAGTTCGGTGAAGGATGAGAGTTCAGAACCAATATGTTTCAGAAGGTTTGATTCAGGACATTCCCGCAGTGATTCTATGGCTCTGGGCACTGCCTCGAGTGATCTTTGAAGCGCTATGAGGTCCCTTGCATTAGAGTTACCATACATCACCCTGCCGACCAGCCTTTCCATATCTTTCACCTGGGATAGGTGTGATCGTAGGTCAAAGCGTACAAGTGTATTGGACTCAAGTTCTGCAACAGCGTCAAGCCTGTCATTTATGTCCTCAACTGAAATCAATGGTTTTAACAGCCACTTCTGCAAAAGCCTGCTACCCATGGGTGTTTTTGTGTCATTCAGGACATTCAATAATGTAGAGTCGTTACCCTCTCCTCGCACATTCTTTACTATCTCGAGATTGCGCAGGGTAATGGCATCAAGCACCATGAACTCGGAATCAAAATAGGTTTTGAGGTTCTGTACATGTGAGAGTTCCCTCATCTGGGTATCGACCGCATACTTTAGTGCCGCTCCGGCGGATGCCACTGCAAACGGAAGCTCGCTGCATCCCATTCCTTCAAGCGTGGATACATTGAAGTGCTCTGTCAGAAGCTTGTTTGCAGCTCCTTCTTCAAAGGCGTACTCATCGTACTCATGACTGATGATCTTCAGTTCTCTGAAACGCTCCAGCAGCTTCTCATCTTTTATAAGTGAGGGCGGCATGATGCACTCGGAGGGGCGCATACGTGCGACCTCACTGGCTATCCTGTCATAGGGCGCTTCATCTGTAAGCTGTGTTGTGAGGAATTCTCCCGTGGAGATGTCCAGGCAGGCCAGCCCGAAATCCTTATCCTCTCCATACAGGGCCATGAGGTAGTTGCTGGATGCATCCGCGAACATGGAAGGATCGATGGCTGTACCCGGGGTGACCACCCTGACAACACCACGTTTTACAACACCCTTTGCCTGCTTCGGGTCTTCAAGCTGCTCACATATGGCTACCTTGTAGCCTTTTTTGATAAGCCGCGGGAGATAGTTGTCAATGGCATGGTAAGGGATACCTGCAAGCGGCATCTTTTCCCCATCCTTTCCCTTCCCGCGTGTGGTAAGTGTTATATCCAGCTCTCTTGCTATTGTCTTTGCATCCTCTCCGAAGGATTCGTAAAAATCCCCCATCCTGAAGAATATGAGGGCATCTTTGTGCTCTTCCTTGGCAGCATAATACTGCTGCATGGCAGGGGTCAGCTTTTTCATAATAATCGTTAAATGATTTTTTCCCAGACTATCTGGGTGTTAGTATTTTTGTGTTTGCATTGGAAGATAACCAAAAGAACTCTTTATTCATGTTTGATTTTCAGTATCGTTTTTATTATTTGGACACGTTCTGCCGTACACATTCTAACAGCTGACAGGTGTAAAAAATGATTATTTTCTCAGGCGGCACAGGCACACCAAAACTCTTGAACGGACTTCGCAGAACAATCCCTGAACAGGAAATCACGGTAGTGGTGAACACCGCAGAAGATCTCTGGGTATCTGGGAATCTAGTCACGCCTGATATTGATACTGTGCTTTATCTCTTCTCCGACAGGATTGACCTGAAGAAATGGTGGGGTATCCAAGATGACACCTACCGTACCCATGAGGTCATGAAGGCACTCGAGCACAAGGAAAGAATGATGCTCGGTGATCTTGACCGCGCAACCCATATCATGCGCTCGGACTATTTGCGTAACGGGCATACGCTATCAGAAGCTATTGTCAAACTGTCAGAATCAATGGGCATAAAAGCCAGAATCCTGCCCATGTCGGATGACCCGGTATCAACAACAATCGTCACACCAGCAGGAAGGATGCATTTTCAGGATTTCTGGATAAGTGAACGAGGGGAGCCAGAGGTGCTGGAAGTTTTCCAGGAAGGCATTGCCTGTGCTTCCATATCATCTGAAGTCCTGCAAGCTCTGGAAAGCGATGATGAAGTTCTTATCGGACCGAGTAACCCCATAACAAGTATTGGTCCTATTATAGCGATTCCGGGCATGATGGATATTCTCAAAAAGAAAAAAGTGATTGCCGTAAGTCCTATCATAGGAAATGAACCGGTGAGCGGTCCGGCCGGGAAGCTGATGAGTGCAAGAGGTCTTGATGTATCTTCAGCAGGTGTTGCGGCTTTCTACAGGGAGTTCCTTGACACCTTTATCATAGACGAAAAGGATACCACGCAGGATGCTGCTTTTGAAGATACAGGCTGTAAAGTGGTGCGTGCGAATACCATGATGAGGTCCGTGGATGTCAGTGTGGTGCTCTCGGAGTTGATTCTCCGTGAGTTTGATGCCATGCGCTAATTTTAACAGTATTTGTGAATTTATTTACTTTCTACAGGAAATTATATGTAGCATCCAAATTTTATCAAACGCAATGGCCAAAAAGAGATATGGTAAAAGAATACTGGTACTTATATGGTTACTTCTCTTAGTCAGTGCTTTCTGTTTTGGTCTCTCAGAGCTTAATGAGCCAGACAAAGCTCCTGTTGATCCTCCTGCCGGGATTGCTGCCCGTGTTGATTACACTAATTCCATAGGTATGGATTTTGTAGAGATCCCTGCAGGCGAGTTCATGATGGGTTCCGGAGATGGCCGGGCAGGTCCTGTTCGTAACGTAACCATCGGTGAATCCTATTATCTTGGTAAGTACGAGGTCACCCAGGAACAGTGGGTTATGGTAATGGGTTATAACCCTTCTTATTTTGATGGTGATAACAATCCGGTGGAACAGGTCTCATGGAATGATGCACAGGAATTCGTTAAGAGGCTGAACGAAATGGAAGGGACTGATCAGTACCGGCTTCCTTCTGAATCTGAGTGGGAGTATGCCTGCAGAGCTGGTACTACTACGTTTTACTCATTTGGTGATAGTGCATCCTATCTGGACGACTATGCCTGGTATGATACAGATACATATAATGGTGATCAGCCGGGAGATAGAACTCATCAGGTTGGCCTAAAGAAAGCGAATCTCTGGGGTCTGTATGATATGCATGGAAATGTACATGAATGGTGTCAGGATGTCTATCATGAATCTTATGTTGGGACGCCGGATAATGGTAGTGCTTTTGAAAAAATAGACCCGGATGTTGGCTCTTCTGATGATGCTAGCCTGCAAATAGATCTTAAGGTCAAAAGGGTTTTACGCGGTGGAAGCTGGGGTAGCACTCCTCGTTATTGTGGCTGTGCTTACCGTACCTATAATGACCCGGAAGACGGATATTATGACCGTGGTTTTCGTGTTCTTATGGAAACCTAGCCATTTATACAGGAATTCAAGGTGCTTGTTTTTTAACTCTGACAGTTTATTTAATAAATACGTTTTTATTATTTTAATCACTAAATACTTGGAGATGGAATTGAAATCCGCTTTAATGAATAATTTTATAAAAACTGTAAGGTGAAAATGTGGGTGATGAATGGAATATTGATCTGAAGATCCCTGACATAGGGACGATGATCACTCTACTGGCAACCGCTGTTTGTTCTGTAATTCTCAGTGCTGCGGAGATCGCATATACGATGTTGTGGATCACTGCCGCCTATGAGAGGAACGGTAAGGATTTTTTCATTGATCTTCTGACAGCAGAGACGCTGACATGGACTGCCGAATATATCGTTGTCGCGGGTTCGCTTCTGCTATTGTCATCAATGGTCTTCCTGCTTTCGACTGTATATGCATTGTACGAACTTAACGGACTCGCACAGGATGAGGAAAAGAAGATACACAGGAAAATCCTCTTCGGGCTCTTTGCCGTGGGACTTGTATTGCTCTTTATGGCACTGATATCCGCAATTATACTGAGGTACCTGTAATTATGATCATAAAGGATTCTTTGCTCAGGAAGGAGATAAAATGAGCCTGAATATCAGCGGGACCATAAAAGAGGTCCCAAAGGAAATAGAAACTCCCGCCGTTTCACCGGAGGAAGTTACAAAAACAGCTACCAGGACGGAAAGGGTGTTATATCCCGTATCCGCCATCGTGGGCCAGCAGAAAATGCTTCGTGCCCTGATTCTGAATACAATCAATCCGTCAATCGGCGGTGTGCTCATACGCGGTCAGAAAGGAACAGCTAAATCGACTGCTATCAGGGGACTGGCAGAGGTGCTGCCTGAGATCGAGGTGATCGAAGGATGTCGGTTCAACTGCGATCCTGCAGAGCCTGATAAGTTCTGCTGGGAATGCATGGAAAAGAAAATGAACGGCAACCTCCGGGTGCACAAGCGCCAGATGAAGGTTGTGGATCTGCCTGTCGGTGCCACAGAAGACAGGGTAGTGGGCAGTCTTGATATAGAAAAGGCGGTCCGTCAGGGTGTCCAGGCATTCGATCCGGGCATACTCGCTCAGGCCAACAGGGGAATTCTCTATGTGGATGAGATCAACCTGCTTGACGATTTCGTGGTGGATGCCCTGCTCGATGCTGCAGCAATGGGTGTGAACACCGTGGAGCGTGAAGGTGTGAGTGTAAGCCATCCTGCAAATTTCATAATCGTTGGCAGTATGAACCCAGAAGAGGGTGAGCTCAGGCCGCAACTGCTCGACAGGATTGCCCTGCAGGTGGAGGTCACGGGTATCTACGATGTGGAGCAGCGTATCGAGATCGTTGAGAGGAGAAACCAGTTCAACGATGATCCGAAGCACTTCATCCGTGAGTTCGAGACCGAGCAGGAAAAACTGCGCTCAAAGATACTCAAGGCAGTACAGCTCCTGCCAAGAGTAAGCACCACCAGGGAGAACCTGCGTACGATAGCCGAGATATGTATAGCTTTCAATGTGGACGGCCATCGTGCTGATATCATGATCGAACGAGCGGCCCGCACCAATGCAGCTTATGAAGGGCGGGAACGTATCACAAATGACGATATTATCGAGGCCGCTGAGATGGTCCTGCCACACAGGATGCGCAAGAAACCGTTCGAGGAAGAGGAGTTCAGCGCGGACCAGCTACGTGCGGTAGTCGAGGGTAACATCTGAAAGGAGGCCGGGTATGAGCAGCGAAGAAATGGTCCTGCGCCTGCGCAGGAACCTGTCAGGGAAATATGACATCAGAGTTATGTATATAGATGAACCTGTACTCGGTCTGCGCATTCCCGGAAAATCCGTATCCGATATCTCAAAAGTGGATACGGATACGCTCTACAATTTACTGTATCTTAATATCGAACAAATAAGGCCCGCTGAAATAGAATCTGTTTACCTGATAGCTGATTCCGATCATCTGAAAGTGGATCCGGTCCTTTTTTTCAAACCATTCCTGCAAGGAGATGCCTCCTATGATCCTGCTGTATTCGGGGCAGGCGATTTTTTGTCCGAAGGTATCGAGGAGATTAAGGAAGGTGAAACCAGTGAAGATGAACTGCTTATTGAAGATGCGGGTAATGAAGTAATTGTTGACAATGAGTTCGATTTTGTTTCGGAGGATTTTTCTCCGGAAGAAAGCTCGTCTGCTGTTCCAGAGAAAGTTGATGACAGTTTCATGATGGAAATAGAACTGGGTTCGATATCCCCTGAGGTTAAAGATCTGTCTGATGGCAGAGATGAAAAACTGATGCCGCAGGATTCTGATTCTCCTGATATATTCTCCCGGAAGGCTTTGAATAGTGATACCGGAGTTGTCGTGGAACTTACTCCCAGGATATATGTGCCAGGTGGTGAGTACGAATCTGATGACGTCGTATCTTCACAGGAACAGGATGATATCGACCGGGACAAGTTGCCTGAAAAGATTAAAAAGGATCTTCAGGATGACCGGGTTGTGGGAAAGATTCTCAACGACTTTGCCAGAAATTCTCAGAAAAAGAGGCTTGCTTCGGGCAGACTCAAATCCGGCAGGCGTGCTGAAGTGCTGACCAAGGGAAAACGTGGTCGCTATGTCAGGTACAGGATGCCCGGAGAGAAAATAACGGATATTGCGATCGCACCAACAGTAAGGGCAGCCGCACATCATGCAAAGGACGGCAAGATAGAGATCAAAAAGAGTGATATAAGGGAGAAGGTACGCAGAAGGCGTATCTCAAGTCTGATAAATATCGTCTTTGACACTTCCGGCTCCATGGACGACCATGAGAAGATAAGGGTCACAACAGATGTTGTCATAGCTCTGCTGAAGGATGCCTACCAGAAGCGTGACAGGGTTTCCCTTGTGACATATTGCGGCAGGTCCGCAGAACTGGTACTTCCATTTACATCTTCAGTGGAAGCTGCCAAGCGATATCTTGAGAAGGTACCCTTCGGAGGTACGACACCCATGGCATCGGGCATGCTTACGGGCCTGGATACTCTTCTGAGAGAAGTTAAAAAGGAACCTTCAGCAGTTCCGATTATGATAGTTGTCACGGACGGAACGGCAAATTGTTCCCTGAATCTTGGTGGCAACATAAGGCGTGAGATCATGCAGGTCTGCAGACAGATATCTGATTATAGTATCAATCTGCTTGTCATAGACATAAGTGAACATGGTTCAACACTTTCACAGGAAATAGCCATGCGGAGTGATGGCAGTTACTATCATCCCAGGTCTCTTAGCAGGGAGGATATTTATTCTGCTATATGTGAGGAGAGAAACTCCAGGACAGACTTTGCGGCCGTGTAACTACTTTTTTTATTGCATCAAAAAACATTCGTCTCGTCTCTACTTTTATTCTGTTTGATCAATTTCTCTTTTAATCTCAGGGTGCAAAACTTTAATAGACTATATTGTACTATAGTTCACTATGGCCACGACGATACAGATTAGTGAAGAACTGCAGGCTGAGCTGGCAAATCGGAAGCTTTTCTCAAGGGAGACCTATGAAGAAGTCATCTGGGACCTGCTAGAGGACACCAAGGAGCTTTCAGCTGAAACTAAAAGAGAGATAGAAGAATCACGTGAGCAGATCAAGGCCGGGAAATTCTCAACTCTGGAAGAGATCAGGGATGAGCTGGGTCTATGACGTATGATGTGATCTTTTCCGAAAATGCAAAAAAGCAGTTTCAGAAGCTTGAGCAAAATGTGCAGAAAAGAATAATAGCCGCCCTTGAGAGGATAAGGATACGGCCGGAAAGCTATATCTCAAAACTTGTGGGTGACCCGGGTTATAAGTACAGGGTGGGAGATTACAGGATCATCCTTGACCTTGACAATGAGAACCTGTATATACTTGTAATTAAGATAGGGCACAGGAAGAAAATCTACAAGAGATGAATTCTTTCCGATTTGTTCTGTAGTGTCGAATGTCTTGATAAATAGCCGATACTGATACTCACCAAAAATCATTGGTTATAATCTGCAATTTGCAGACAACATGGGGACCCTCTTTATATAATGTCAGGTATTAGCCATAACTATGCTGGAAAAACTTCATGATTCATTACTAAAAGCCCCAATTGTTCACAGGGGTGAATATCACTACTTCATTCATCCGATATCCGATGGTGTGCCGTTTCTTGAGCCGGAACTGCTTGATGAGATCACAGACCATATTATGGAGATAGCCGATACGGATGTTGACAGGATAGTTGCCATTGAAGCAATGGGTATCCCTCTTGCTACTGCTCTTTCCATGAAAACGGGAATTCCTTTTTCCATCATACGTAAGCGTCCATACGAGCTGGATGGCGAGGTTATCCTGTCCCAGAAGACAGGTTACTCAAAGGGTGAGCTCTACATAAATGCGATAAAGAAAGGCGACCGTGTTCTGATCGTTGATGATGTTATCAGTACGGGAGGAACACTGATGGCGCTAATCAGCGCCCTGAAAGATATAGGTGCTAAGGTGAGTGACACGATCGTGGTCATCGAACGTGGTGAGGGAGTTGCCGGCATGCGTGAGCTTGGATTTGATGTCAGGACACTGGTCCGGATAAATGTTGATGAGAACGGTGTCTCTATCGAGGGATGACATGGAAAGAGAGGGTTTTGATTTTCAGATCGATCGTATTATATCTATTGTCAGGGACAGTGATGCGAAAATTGTGGGACTGCAGTTTCCCGAAGGATTCAAGCGCCGCTCACCCGGCATAGCAGCTCGTGTTGAAGAGGAGACGGGAACCGGTGTAATCATATCGGGAAATCCTTGCTTTGGTGCATGCGATCTTGATGTAGCCCTACTGGACAGGGTTGATATTATGTTTCATTTCGGGCATGCTCAGCTTGATGACAATACACTTTCAAGCAAGGTCTATTTCATTGAAACACGCTCCAATGCATCCATTAGTGAAGTTGTTGAGAAAGCCATTCCTGAACTAAGGGGACAGAAAATAGGTCTTATTACCACCGTCCAGCATGTACACAAACTGGAGGATGCCTGCAGGATACTGGAAGCCGATGGTAAGGAATGTGTGATAGGTACGGGTGACAGCAAGATAGCATATCCGGGACAGGTGCTTGGATGCAATTTCTCTGCAGCCCGCAGTGAGGAATGCGATGAATATCTCTACATCGGCAGCGGTGAATTCCACCCGCTTGGAGTTTCACTTTCAACAGGAAAGAGAGTGCTTGTGGCGGATCCGTTTGTCAATGAGATCCGTGAAGTCGATCCATCGAGGATACTCAAGCAGAGAAGTGTTGTGATAGCAAAATCCCTGGATGCTAATGTTTTCGGGATAGTTGTATCCTCAAAGCCGGGACAGGAAAGGCTGGAGCTGGCCGGGAGACTGAAAGATATTGCATTAAAGAATGGAAAGCAGGCACATATATTGTCCATGGACCTTGTGACACCAGACCAGCTTCTGCAGTTCAAGGTGGATGCATTTGTGAATACCGCCTGCCCGAGACTTGCTATCGATGAAGTTGGCAGGTTCCATGCTCCTATGCTCACCCCGCAGGAGTTTGAGATCGTACTTGGAGAGAGGGAATGGGATAATCCTGTCTTTGATGAGATAACGGGTGAGTGAGTGAAACAGCGCAGACTTGAGATATTGCTTGAACAGGTGGAGGGCTTTGATTCTCCCAGTGCCGCCCTTGAACAGTACCCAACTCCTGCGGTGCTTGCGGCTGAGCTTCTGCATTTTGCCTATATGCAGGGTGACCTGGAAGATACGGTCTTTGATCTTGGGTGCGGGACCGGGATACTTGCCATCGGGGCCAAATTGCTTGGGGCTGAAAAGGTGGTCGGTTTCGATCTTGATAATAAGGCTCTTGAGATCGCCAGGAAGAATGCTGAAAAGATGGGTGTGGATGTTGAGTTTTTGCATTGTGAAATCTCCGAGGTGCAGGGGCATGCGCATACCACTGTAATGAACCCCCCTTTTGGTGCACAGGCAAAGGGTAATGACCGACCGTTCCTTTTAAGTGCATTGAAGACCAGTGATGTGGTATATTCGATACACAATTGTGGGAGCCATGATTTTATCGAAAAGTTCATAGGAGATGCCAGAATAAGTGACTGGTATACTACGGGGTTTCCACTGAAGAGAACGTTCAAATTCCATAAAAAAGATGTAGAAAGGATTAATGTAGAAGTATATCGTATTATGCGATAAATCCTTAAAGTAAAATGAAGTTTTACTTGAATGAACTATATTCTCAAATTTTGAATCAGATCTCAATACCATAAAGATTTATACGAATTTCAGTTTTATAAGAGGGATTTTAATTAGGATAAGAAATAGAAGAAAAACTTCACGCAGAAAGATCAAGTCCTCCGGTTCAGGAGATGAAAAGGGCGGTGAAGTTGACAAATCTGCTGAAGCTTCTCAGTCTCCGGATGAGTCTGTAAAGAAGGAAAAGGTCACTGCAAAAGGCTCAGAGAAACAGTCAAAAAAGAGCGATACGTCAAAGAAGCAGCCGGAGAACGTATCCAGGGAAGAAGATAATATGAGCGAAGAAGAAAAACAGTTTGTAATGCCCGGTGACCTTATCGGTACGACTGAAGAGTTCACAGCCGGAGAAGGAACATATGTGGATGTAGGAGACATTCACTCTATCAGCACAGGATATGTGAACATTGACAGGAAATCAAGGACAATCTCCGTAGTTCCTAAAACAAAGACTCCTCCTGAGCTATGTGAGGGCGATATAGTCATTGGCGGTATCACTAACTTGCGCGATTCCGTGGTTCTGGTAGATATAGGTGGGATCAAGGGCAAAGGAGAGCGTGAGTTCCAGATGGATGGCCTTGCAGCGATCCATGTTTCAAATGTGAGGGATTCCTATGTCAAGAACCTTTCACAGGAATTCTCCATGTCCGATATTGTCAAGGCAAAAGTCATTAATACCCAGAACATGAGGCTTACCACATCCGAGAAATCACTTGGTGTTATGAAAGCTTACTGTTCAAGATGCAGAAGCGAGCTTCAGATGGACGGTAAAAGACTCAAATGTCCTTCATGCGGACGCACCGAAAAGAGGAAATTGTCCTCTGACTACGGAACCGGCATTTTCTGATATTACAAATAATCTGTTTCAGGTGAGAAAAAGATGGAATTAAAGATCATTGACAAGACTGATGACGAGATGCATCTTGAGATAAAGGGAGAGACACATACCCTTCTTAACATGCTCAAATCAGTTCTCCTTGATGACGAGAGGGTTCAGATAGCAACTTACGATATGAAGCATGTATCTATCAGTGATCCCGTACTGTTTGTTAAAACAGATGGTGCTGACCCTATAGACGTCGTGAAGGATGCTCTGAAAGAACTTATTTCCCAGTGTGACGAGTTCGTTTCGGTTTTTACCACTGCAGTTAATGCATAAGTTAAAAAAGACACTTTAAGTGTTCCTTCCTGATAATACAGGAAGGTTTTATTTTTCTATTGTTTTATAAGCCAATGTTTGCGGTAATTTTATACCTTAAGGCATGGCCTAATATTCGATAAATGCAATATTGAGGAGAGGAGGTACAATGAAGGTAATTGCTTTTAACGGAAGTCCCCGAAAGGAAGGGAATACTTCCATGCTGGTGAACTATTTATTTGAAGAGCTCGAGAAGGAAGGGATCGAGACCGAGATGGTAAATCTCACAGGCGAGAAACTGCGGGGATGTACTGCCTGCATGAAATGTTTCGAGACCCAGGACAGGAAATGTATATTCGATGATGATCCTGTGAACGGCTGGATTACCAGAATGGATGAAGCTGATGGTATCATACTGGCATCGCCGACTTATTTCTCAGATGTCACAACCGAGATGAAGGCTTTGATAGACAGGGCAGGTTTTGTGTCCAAGGCAAACGGGGACCTGCTTGCCAGAAAGACAGGAGCTGCTGTTGTGGCGGTACGCAGGGCAGGTTCGATCCATGTGTATGATACGCTGAACCACTTCTTCGGGATCAGCCAGATGGTGGTTCCGGGATCGAGTTACTGGAACATGGGACTTGGTCTTGCTGCTGGTGATGTTGCCGGTGATGAGGAAGGGATACAGACCATGCGTAATCTGGGGAAGAATATGGCGTGGCTCATGCAGAAGCTATACGGATAGTTTTTAACGAATGCTCTTAATTACTAATTAGTATTATGTGTCCGGAATACGGACGAACAATAGGAAATCGGTGAATATATGGTACTTGATGATGCAGCACTCCAGAAATTCAGTTTTATCCCACGTGGAATGAAGGACGCGATAAATATCGATCCCCTGCAGACAGGCGGCAAACTTACGGAAGATGCGAAACGCACACTCCTTGAATGGGGAGACGGTTATTCTGTCTGTGACTACTGTGGCGGAGTGCTGGACCTTATCAAGAAACCTCCTATTGAGGAATTCGTGCATGGTATTCTCCCGGAGTTTTTGAACACCGATGAGGTGAGAATCACACACGGAGCCAGGGAGTCAAAGTTTGCTGTGATGCACTCCATGGCGGAAAAGGGTGACTATATTGTACTGGACGAGCTTGCACATTATTCCTCGTTTGTGGCAGCCCAGAGGGCGGGACTTAATATCAGGACAGTTCCCCACAGTGGCAGCCCGGACTACAAGACCGATGTGGAAGCATATGCAACTGTTATCGAGGAAATTACCCGGGAGACCGGCAAAGCCCCTGCACTTGCACAGGTGACCTATCCTGACGGCAGCTACGGAAACCTTGCGGATGTAAACAGGATATCCGAGCTCTGCCACAGGTATGATGTACCTCTGATGGTCAACGGTGCATATTCCGTGGGAAGGATGCCCATTGATGCAAAGAAGATGGGTGCCGACTTTATTGTGGGAAGCGGGCACAAGTCCATGGCTGCTTCCGGTCCTGTGGGTCTGCTCGGTGTGAAAGAGGATTATGCTGATATAGTCTTCAGGAAGTCTCCCACCCACAAGAATAAGGAGGTCGAGCTTCTGGGATGTACCGTGAGGGGCGCTCCTATCATGACCATGATGGCCTCGTTCCCGCATGTTGTGGAGCGCACCAGAAACTGGTATGATGAGGTTGCCGATGCACGCTGGTTCTCTTCAAGACTGGAGGATCTTGGTATCATGCAGATGGGTGATAAACCCCATGACCATGACCTGATGTTCTTCAAGGCTCCTGTGCTCTATGATATATCGCAGACTGCCAAGAAGGGACGTTATTTCCTGTACAGGGAACTGAAACAGCGCAATATCCACGGCATAAAATCCGGTCTTACTAAATATTTCAAGCTCAGTACCTTCCAGGTCGGGAGAGAAAACTTAAAATATGTTGCAGACTCCTTTGAGGAAATCATTGACAAGTATCAGAAGAAGGAGTAAGGCCCTTCTGATTACTGGCAGTCAAATTTGAATGCCTTTTAGCCACGCAAAAAGTAATCAGATAATGCCCGATAAGAAGTCACCCCGAACAAAACAAGCTGACGAAGCGTTAAACAAGTATAAAGATAAGGCAAGGACGTTCAGCAAGGATTTCAGCAAGCTGATCATACTTTTTATTTTAGGTGTCCTTCCACTTGAAACTGTAATAATAGCCAACAATCAGGAACTGATAGCGGTTCCTGAGCTGGTGCTCGTATTCCTGGAAACCATTGTCCTCGTATTGATGGCGTTTATAATGGCGACCGTGCTGATCAAAGTGACAGTTTACCTGATCCCCGATAGCTTTGGTAATGCAGGTGAGCAGGAAGAGAAGATACTGCTGAGCAAGATGTATATGGCTTTCGTATACTCTGTGGCGGCACTGGTTGTTTTCTGGCAGCTTGGCCTGAGCCTTCAGAACATAGCCATATTCCTTGGTTTGCTTACCACGGGTTTTGCCTTTGCGCTCAGGGATATCCTGCTTTCCTATTTCGCCTGGTTCATATTGCTGACAAAGAAACCTTTTAAGATAGGCGACTACATCGAAGTGGGCGAGGAGGAAGGAATTGTGAAGCATGTAGGCTTATTCTACGTTGTGGTAGATCCGTATCCATACGTGTACAATGATTTCTACAAGATCCCGAACAAGACCTTCCTTGAGAACTCCATAAGGAATCATGGCAGGGGCAGGTTCAAACTCAGCTTTGACTTCTACCTTGAGGAAATCCCATCTTACCTGGATGAGAGAATAGAGAACATCAGGGAAAAGGCCAGATCTGTCGGCCACGGAGATGCGCTTTTCCACCTTGGCTCCGACCAGGACGGCGTGAAGCTGGTGACCGAATACAAATCCACTTTCGAAGCCAGAGACAGGACACGCCACCAGCTTATCAGCATAATCCTGGAAGAGCTCGGCCTCACAGGAGCCCGTGATATTGCCAGTATCCACGAGAACAAAGCCGTGAGCTACTCGATCTGAAACAACCAAAGAGTACAAAAAGCCACAGGAAGCCCGATTCCTGCCACCATAAAACCTATAATCTCAAAGCTCATACTCTTTTTATTCTTTTTAGTGCGGCTGTGGTTTAGCGGTATGACAGAGGCTTCCCAAGCCTTTAACCCGGGTTCGAATCCCGGCAGTCGCAATTTTTGGGTTTTTCTGGGATGAAGGTATGCTCAAAAAAACACAACTTAATCT
>Ga0163219_100005_pt1 | contig 56429 bp, 67 predicted proteins | sample MSEWel2016_04_06_FD_113150 | JGI IMG/M metagenome (GOLD analysis project Ga0163219, IMG submission 113150) | Subsurface microbial communities from deep shales in West Virginia, USA - MSEEL Well Study Marcellus 3H_2016_04_06 ...
AATATGTATGCTATGTTTTCTCAATGTTCATCATTAACAACAATAGATACAACAAATTGGGATGTTTCTAATGTGACTGATATGAGTTATATGTTTGAAAATTGTACATCATTAACAAGTATAGATGTTTCTAATTGGGATGTTTCTAATGTGACTTATATGAGTGGTATGTTTGGTAGATGTACATCATTAACAAGTATAGATGTTTCAAATTGGGATGTTTTTAATGTGACTTATATGAGTGGTATGTTTGGTAGATGTACATCATTAACAAGTATAGATGTTTCTAATTGGGATGTTTCTAATGTGACTTATATAGACAATATGTTTGTGAATTGCACATCATTAACAACAATAGATGTTTCTAATTGGAATGTTTCGAATGTAACTAATATGTTGAGTGTGTTTAGAGATGTACCATTAGACACCCCATCATATGATGGATTATTAATAGGTTGGAGTTCATTAAGTCCAAATCTTCAAGATAATGTTGATTTTGGAGCAAATTTAGCAAAATACACACCCGGTGGTGCTGCTGAAGCAGGGAGAACCTTATTAACTGATGCTGTTGTTGATGGAGGACATGCTTGGAGTATAACAGATGCTGGCCCAACAGCATAATAAAATAAATAATATTTATAAAAAAACAATAATATACAATGATAGGAGATACAAGTAAAGCAACAACAAGGGAGAAAAGAAGAATTGGTAAGGTTATAAACCGACCAATTGAAATGCTTCCATATGAAAAGAATGGTGATAGTGCCATTGTTTTCAAAGCAGATAATTATAATGATAGAGAATTATTAGTTAAAGAATTGGAATATGTTGATGACAAAGCATTTGGTTATATTATAACAGAATTAGAATATACTCCAACAATGACTATTGATTTTGCAGATTCAGCATATAATAAAATTAAATTAACTGGTGATCTAAATATTGATAATATTTTAAATCAATCCACTGGTTCTGATTATATGTTAATCTTGGAACAAGATGAAGTAGGTGGTCATTCTATCTCTATTAATGATGAAAATATTCAATTATATCTTAAAGGTATTACAATGTTATCTGAATTAGATACATCACCAAATTCTTTAACTTATATTAAACTAACTTCCGTTAAAGGAAGATTATATGGTGAAGTATTGGATTATTCAACATATACAACAAAAGAAAATCAATCATATTTTTCATTTGATGTTGAAATAGCTTCATCTGGAGATACATTCACTTTACCAATTAACACAGTTGATGATGCTGATCAATATGTGCAATCTTTTACTGCTGATTGGGGTGATGATTCAACAACTGATATAACAAGTTATGATGATACTGGTGCAACACACACTTATGCAGCACCGGGCACATATACAATCACCATGACTGGTAAATCTGAGTTGTTTGCTGTTCAAAATGTTGGGGATAAAGCTAAGATTGTAAAACTTAATACATTCTTTGGTGATATTGGATTTAAAAAATTAAATTTTTATGGTTGTACTAATTTAACTGGTAATATACCAACGAGTTTTAAGAATCTTAGGAATTTGGTTGATTGTTATGGTTTGTTTCGTGATTGCTCTTCATTAACAGGTGAAATACCAGAAGATATGTTTTGGAATTCCCCCAATATTCTAAATTTTGCACATTGTTTTCGTGACACAAATAGTATTATTTGTGAAATACCAGAAAAATTATTTTGGAATAATCCTAAAGTTACTGATTTTTTTGGTGTTTTTACAGGATTCAATAACCCGAATAAATTTTATGGTGGTATACCAGAAAAACTATTTTGGAATAATCCTAAAGTTTTAAATTTTGGGACAGCTTTCCAATATAATCCCAATTTAACAGGGAGTATACCTGAGAAATTATTCTGGTATAATCCTGAAGTTACTAATTTTTATTATTTGTTTTGGGGTTGTTCAGGAATTTCAGGTCAAATACCAGAGAAATTATTCTGGTATAATCCTGAAGTTACTAATTTTGGTAGTGTTTTTAATCAAACAGAAATTTCAGGTCAAATACCAGAAAAACTATTTTGGAATAATCCTAAAGTTACCAATTTTGAAAGAATATTTTATAGATGTATATCATTAACAAGCGAAATACCAGAAAAATTATTTTGGAATAATCCTGAAGTCTCCAATTTTAGTTTTGTGTTTTATGAATCTGGTGTGTCAGGTGAAATACCTGAAAAATTATTTTGGAATAATCCTGAAGTCTCCAATTTTAGTTTTGTGTTTGGTACTTTTAAAGGGTGGCCTAATAATATTATTAATGATATACCTAAAAATATTTTTATAAATAATCATAAAGTTGTAAATTTTGAAAATTCATTTTTATATAGAAATAATATAACTGGAGATGGATGGAGAGACATCATAGAATACACAACACAATATGCAGAAGATAATAATATAACATTACAAACAGATGGTTGTTTTCAAGATTGTACATCCTTAACAGATTATAATGAAATTCCAAATACATGGAAATAATATTAAATAATTAGAAACTAAAAGAGGGATAATTTATTAATTATCTCTCTTTTTTTATTTACAAATTATTTTTGTCTAATGCTAAATTATTTAAAATTAAATTATAAATATCATAATGTTTAGATAATAAATATTCTACATCACTATATAATACTTGATCAACCATACCATTTTCAGATAAATTTACAAATTCTTCAATTTCTAAATTGTTTTCAATAAAATGTAATGAATATGGAGTAATATTATCTAAGTCTTCTTTATTTGTTAATAACTCAGATAATGGTTTTAATATAGGTTTAATTTTATTTAGTTTAAACCCTAACCCTGTTAGATTTTCTCTATTTAAGTATATTTTATTATATTCATCTGAATTATGAATCCATAATTTAAAGTCACCAAATTTATTTATTTGGTTAATTCTAAATATTTCATCATATTCTTCTGAATATATGAATAATCCATGATTAAAATATGGAGTAATATGTTTTAATTCTAAATTCATATAATTATCTTTTTATAATTGAAAAATCTCTGCATCCTTCAAAATAATTATCATTTTTATCTATATAAGGATCACCATCGTTATCTATATAAACTTCAGCTTGATAATCACCTGAACAAAATGGTGGCATCTCAAATTCAATAATATCTCCTTCGTTTAATTTTTGGTCAGTTTCAATATAAAACCTATTATTTTTATCTATCTTACTCATATATATTTTTATTTAAAAATAAACTTAATTACATCATCAAAAGAATCAAATCTAAGATAATACCCATCATTTTTTATTTTATTGTTTACCCATATCATACCACGTTTTTCATATAAAAGAATATCATAGTATATATGTTCTAATGTTTTAATTTTAAAAATCTTATATTTTGTTTTATAAAATTTTATTTCTGCATATTTTGTTCGTGTCATATTATTATATTTTTATTTATCAAATATTGATAATTGCTTTATTTTATTGTTATTTTCCAAATAATCCTCCACTTCTTTGATATAGGATAACTTATATAATAAGTTAATATCTACTTCATTATTAAATTTATATTTTAATTCTGATAAATGTGTATCTGATAGAAACACTTCTTCAGAATATTTTTTAAATAAAAAATCACATCTTTCATTTATCTCTTCTTTAACTCTACGAATATTATTCAATTGATCGCCCAACTCTTTTTTTAAGTCATTATATTTTTTTCTTTTCATTATATTTTATTTTTATTTAAATACTCATAAATAACCATATTATCATTTAATAGTCTAATATTTGTTTTATATTTTATAATTTTTATATTTTCTATATGACAAACATTACAAATTCTATATCCATGAATAATATATTCATCTTTATTTGTACCGTTTAAGATCCTTGGGGTGTATCCAATAACCCTATAATTATAAGGTTTATTATATGTGTGAATATTAAATATAATACACATAAATTTAAACCAAAGTTCTTTAATTTTTTTAAACATAATAATTAATTTTTAGATAACACAATAGCATTCTTTATTGGTCTTGTTAATGCAACATATTTAATTTGATTTCTTTCTTTCACATTCCAATTCTTATCAATATCGTCTTCCATTATAAAAACCTTATTATAAGTACTCCCCTGCCCTTTGTGGGCTGTGATCGCATACGCATAGTCCATATCTTTAACTATTATATCATAACTACTTCTTGATGCACCATTTTCATATTTATATATAGATTTCATTAATATGTTTTCACGTCTAAAAGTATAATATAAATTCCACAATCTTTTATTTGCTTTTGCTTGATCTCTTAACTTATCGTGTTCATAAGCATATTTGTTAAGATTCTCATCATCATATGGGTCAATAATAAAAACTGTTTGATAATTAAAAGTTGAATCAGTAAGATTTTCTCTTAATTTAACTTTATATCCGTTTATCCCATATTTATTTTCTATTAACTCACTTTTTTCAATGACTTTATAATCTGCAGAATTTTCAATAATATTAATATGAGCACTCTTACCAGTAATACTTCTATAACCCATTAAAACATCACCAATTTCAACAATATCAGCATTTTTACCAAACAATTCATGTCTAATAATTTGATTAGATTTCATAATGATTTGGTTTGTCCATCCAATAACTTTACAATGATCAGTATTAATATTAAACTCTTTGGTTTTAAATTCTTCTAATAAAGCATTTCTAAATTCTCTTTTACTTTTGGTATATATGATACCTTCTCCCTCATCATTTAAATTTGTTGTTCTTTCATACCCTCCAGTTGGATTTTCCAAATTATTTCTTAATTTATCATATATAAACATTATTGGATTTGAATCTGCTTGTCTTTCAACTTTTGTTAACTGATGAAAGTTTTCCTTCTCCAAATTAAATACTACACTATCTTTCTCATTTACGGGGGGTATTTGAGCCGGATCTCCCATAAATAATATCTTTGTATACATTCCTTTTGTTTGCTTCTTAATTAGCTCGTATAGGTCTTTATTTATCATTGATGCTTCATCAATAATAACTAAAGAATAATCACAAATTTTAGGTAATGCAATTGGATTAAACTTAGGATCATTAGGGTTAAAATCATCAAGATTAACATCTGGTCTTAACCCTAATAATCCATGTAATGTTAACCCATATTGATCAGTCGTTCTAATGATCATTTTTTTAGCTTTATGGGTTGGTGCTGATACAACTATTTGACCTTCAAACTCATCAAGTATTTTCTTTATACAAGTTGTTTTTCCTGTACCACTATAGCCAGCCAATGTGAAAGTATTATTCAATCCATTGGCTTGTTCCAACCATTTACGGATTTTATTTATACCCTCATATTGTTCATCATTAAAAGTAATAATATTACCGTTAGGTAATCTCAACTGATTATCTTCTATTTTTATTGTAACCATTAAAAGTTATTTTTTACAAATCTACAAAAATTATTAAATAAATCAAATACTTTATAAATTAAAACATCCTAATATTTGTAATTAGTTGATTAATTTGATTAATATCTAACTTATCTGGTAAATCTGATTTATCAAACACTTCATCCATTTCAGCTTTTTTATCTTCAACTATTTTAATAATATCATCATATGGTAATTTTCCATATTTAATTGAAAATAAAAAGTTTTTATCATCTGGTTCTATTTTTAATGTTCCATATTTACCAATATGGATTGCTGAATCTAATAACCTAACACAATGCATAAGATTTTTAGTGTCGTATGATGCACCAGCATTAATATTTGTTAAATATCTATGTTTATTTCTTTTTTCAACCCAATCCCAATATTCTTTATATTTTTTACAATAAGTGGAATATCCTTCAAGATTGAAATATAGTGTTGCTACTGGTACATAACCTTTTGGTATAGATGATAATTTTACATCATTAGATGTTTCATTATCATTGGTAACACCTTTAAAGATACCATTATCATCAAAATATAGATTATACACATTCTTCATGTGGTTTATATTTTGAAGACCATAAAAAGATTGATCTCTTTTATTTGGTGTTTCTTGTTTCTTTAACCAACTTCTCAGATTCATGCTTCCATTGTAACAAGTAACATAGCAAAAATCAATTGGTGTTTTTCTTTCCTTATCAACAGGATTAACAATTTTTTTATTTAATCCCTTTGCTTTTTTTATTTGTGAGATTGAATAACCACCAAAAGTATCTTTACATCTTTTAGTTAAAAAAGTATCACGATATTTAATAAATTCTTCAAATAAAGGTGATTGATGTTGAATTTTATCTTTTGGTATATAAAGTAATTCTAAGATATTAGGATTATTATTGAACAATAATTCAGCATATCTATTTAATTCATAATAAACAGTATCATTAGTATCATCAGATACTTGGTCAATATAGTTATTTAATAATAATAAATCTTTATTATCTGATAAAAATATACCTCTAATATCTATATCACTTTTAGGTGTATTTAGTCCATATGCATGACTACCAACGATACCACTATAAATTATTTTATCTTCAATGTCTTTTATTTTTTTCATTGTTTAATACGTTTTATAATTATTTATTCATTATTATTTACTAATAATGCATATAAATCTGAGGAAGTTTTCAATCTAATGTTATCACCATAAGATGTTACTTTACCTTCTTCATATTTTTTACCAAAATCCAACTCATAAATAAAATATTCAATCCAAGAATATTCATTTCCCTCATCATTAACATCGTTAGTTAAACGTTTTAATAAATCAATAAACCCACTAAGAATATGTGAGTTATCATACAAAGTAACATGATCATTTGGGAGTATGATTGAAAATGCATCTGAACAATTTTTATCGTGTTCAAATTGTTGTTCAATAGAATCAATTGCTTCTATGAATGCTTTTTTATTTATTTTTATTTCTCCCATAAATTATTTTTTATATTTCCAAGATAAAACCTTTTCGGCTGCTTCTTTTGATTTAAATCCCCAACCATTTGCATCATCAACAATAAATTCTGTTTCTTTATCACAAATTGCGAATCTTAAATCATAATTCCTTCTTATTGGAATTACTTTATATTTATCTTCATTAATATCTTCACTCATAAATCAATATATTTTTACCTTTTTTAAACAATGGTTTATAGTTATTATTTTTATCTAATTCAATGAGGATATCATTATTATAAACCACATATTTTTTATTCTTAGTATTCAAATCAAAATGTGTTTGTTCAATCATTAAATATTCTTTTGTTTTAAATTTAAAATTATATTTAATATCCCAATAACCGTTATTATACTTTAAAAGAACCATTGAATTATATGTGTTATCTTTATAACCATTGATTAGAAATCTCTTTTTATATGTAATTAAAACATAACCATCACCCAATACTTCAATATTAGCACTACCACCAGTATATTGTCCTTCATCAATCTCAATCATTTTAAATCCATCTGGTATGGAATGATAGGCCCATCTTGTTTTTTCAACAAAATCGAAAGGATCACTAGCAGGTATAAATTCAGATTTTTCATAATCCAATTTATATACCATTAGATCATACCTGATTTTACCATTAACACCATATTGATTTTCACTATCATAACTTAATATGAAAACGTTATCAACAGTGTTTCCATAACGCCACATCAATGATTTATGAATAATATTTTTAGCATTATTGTCAATGGTCTTTGGAATTTCATATGATGAGATCAAAAAACTAATTAGAATAAATAAAATTGTTATCCTTTTCATGTTTTGTTTTTTTACAAAGTTAATAAAATATTATTAATATCAAACAAAATGAGGAACAAAATCACCTTGAGTACAACCAACAGCAGGTATTAAATTATCACCACTAACATCACATCCTTTAATTTTTGTAATATTGTTATACCAATTCTTTTTAAATTCACCATGTATTTTACTCATTTCCACTAAGACGTGATATCCACCTCTTGTTTCCAGTATATTATATGAATCATCATTAATAATATTTTTCAGTTCATCAATTAAATAATTATAAGTCACATAATCAAAATCAAAATCCATAAACCTTTTCCTAGATGAAGCTTTTTGAATGTTAGATAGAACTAATTGATGTGGATTATAACCATTGTAAGGTTCCGTTACTTTATCAACTAATTCTTTTAAGCTTTTTTTAGCTGCTTTTTCAAAACTTCTAGGGTTTGGGTTAATATATAATGCTAATGTTTTTTCAGGAACAACAACACCATTATTTTTATAACAACCTTGTTTAACCTCTAGTTGTTTAATTTTATCAATTAGATGTTCTTTCTTAGAAGTAAACCTTTTTAATTGTTGTTTGTCACCTTTAATAGATCCATCATCACAATATTTAGATCTAGCAAATAGACAACAATAATAAGTTTCATCATTTTCTAATTCAGGTAACCAATCTATAAAAGATTTTAATTTATCTTCATCTCTAATAATCTTGTAATTCATAATATCTTATTTTAAATTTAGTTTTATATCTCTTAATATTTCTTTCCTACCTTTAAGGTCGATACTTGAAATATCATCTCCAACTATGGCGTTAATTCTTCCTAAAGCATATGCTCTGTTTGAATATTCATCTTCAAAATCATCTCTTTCAACACTCCCATTCAATTCATCATCGAATCCTTCCAAATAAATTTCAATTAATACATCGTCTTTTGTTTTCATATTCCTTTATTTTTTACAAATATAAACAAATTTATCAAATTACCAAAAACTATTGTGTTAATAAAATTTAATTTTTATTTTTACAGAAATATTTTTATATGAAAACATTATATATAGAACCAAGACAAATTGGTAAGAGTTTAAAATTAAAAAGTTTATATGATATATATTCTAAAAAAGGTGGTTGTTTAATGTTGTTCCCAACTTTGAAGATGGCTAATTGTATATTTGAATTTGCTTCTACACCAAGAGAAGATATTATAACAAAGGAATATGATTTTCATGGGCGAAAAGAAAAAACATTATTAATTGATGAATATTTCTTTTTATCAAAAAAACAAAAAGAATATATAATTCAGAACATGTTTTTATTTGATAACGTAATTGCTTTTACAAGTCCTGATAAATTTTACCCTAAAGATCTCGTAGCTATATTAAGAGAAAGTAAACATTTCACAACTGATTATATTTTGAATGATTATTTTTCATCATATCCGAACCTATATGAATATAAGAATCAAATAATTCAATATATAATAGATATAGATGTTAATATTATTACTAACCCTGATTTTGAAATAGTTAATACCATTATATCAAAACAACCAAATAAAACACTTAGTAATAAATATCAAAATCTTGACTTAAAAGCATTGGGTCAATATTTAGAAAATGATGAAATATTTTGGGCAAAGTATTTCAAAAAAAATAAGTCAAATAAATTTAAAATAAATAAAATGTTATGGTTATAAAAAAAATAGATACAATAAAAAAAGAAATCACCATAGATGAAACAACAAATATTGGTGATCTAGTTTATGAATTAAAAAATTTGTTTAAAAATGATTGGAGGGAATGGAGTATTAATGTGGAAACCGTTGTTAATTATTATCCCACATGCTATCCGAATCCACCTTATGATCCATTTTTGGACAACCAGCCATATTATCATGGTGATTTTTTCTATACTACTTCTAATAATATGGGTGATTATGATTTTGTAAAGAAAAAAGGTAAAGATTAACTCTTTACCTTTTTTTTGTTATTTAATATCATTTAAAACCTTTTTAGATCTTTGTTCACAAATTCTTTTAGAATTTATCTGCAAAGAATCAAAAGTTTCTAATTGTAATGCTTCTGGAATATTATGTATATATTTATTTCTATAATCTTTCCTTTTTTGGAATGTTTGTGGTGTGTGTTCTTGTGCAGGATTATCTTTATTTGTAAATGCAAATCCTTGAGCACCCAATCTTGACATAAATGTTGCATTAACTTTATCTTTAAAAGTTCCAACACTAGACTTGTCTTTATAACCGGGAAAATCGCTTAAATTTGTTCCAACCAAATAAGCTTCATCATCGTCTTTATATTTCATCATAAAACTATCTTGATTATAATATTCACTCAATTTAAACAAATTTTCATAAAAATCTGGATCGTTGTTTAAATTAACAACAATAAAAGATTCTTCCGGCTCTTCTTTATTTGGATTATTTTTAAGATCTTCAATGTAAGATCCTTGTACTCTTGTAACACCATAACCCAACTTTAATAAAGCTGATTTTAATTCCCGATTTCTTCTAATATTTTCTTGTCTGGAATATGATTCACCAACTTCTTTATCCATCAAAGTATTTTCTGTGGGATATTTCATTTCATTTCTACTTGCAGAAATAGCAGCAATATCATTAGAATCAATCCAATGTTCAATTCTTTTCAAAGAACTTTCATTTATTAAAGTTCTTTGAAACTCTTCTTTAATTATTTTCTTTATATTCATATATATTTCTTTTATAAAACTTAAATATAAATAGTATTAATACAAAGATACAATATTATTAATCACATTCAAAATTTTAAACATTAAAAAATATTAAATTACAATAATTTATCAGCAATAGTATGTGACATTGCACCAATTTCTAAACCTATTAGAAGTAATATAAATTCAGTATTATAATTATTGATAATATTGATAATATCAGGAGTAAAAAATAACATTGGAATTATTGAAATATATAATACTCTTATTAATGTACCAAGAATGAAACCGTGTGTCCAAATACTTCTATGTGTAAATATTAATTGATATGGAATCCAAATCATTTTAAAAACCCACCATCTATTGTATGGGCTACTATTTGTATCTAAATCACCATTAAACATTAATGCTGAGAATATAAAACTCAATATTAATACGTATGAGTTTAAATTCACACCATTAAAAATTAAAACCAATGGTATGAATAATATACTCAATATGTATGTTATTAGATCATGTGTTCTTCCATTTGGCATTATTGATTATTCTTTAAGTTTTTTAAATTCTTAAATATTTCCGAAAATTCATCACCAAGTAAAGAAACAATGAAAATTTTATCATTATTTAATGCAGTTATAATTCTTTCCAACCAAAAAGGTGTATTATAACTATCTGGATCAATTTTTTCAATAATATTCAACTGTTCTTCTGGAGATAAATTTTTAAATTCTTCAAATGTAACCATAGTTTATAAATTTAGTTTATATTTTTCAATTATTTCTTTTTTATTTAAAATTTCTACTTTACCATCATTAATTCCCCAACCATCTTCATGAATAACAAAATAATTATTGGAATCAACTTCACCTGTTTTTATTATATGGATAATTATTGGTTCATCATCCAATTGATATGTACCCTTATAGGCATTAGAGTTTATTTTTATCCAATCTGTATTCATTATATAAATTGTTTTTCATTATACTTTACAAGTAATAAGACAACTTTAACTTGTTTTTGGTTGTTTAATAAATATTCGACTTCATTATATGTGTGAATTATATAACCATCTTCAATAACCTTTATTAAATCTGAATTAATATTAGCCTTGAAATCATTATAACTTTTATAAAAAATTTCACTTCTTAAATATTTTATTGGTTTTTCCATATTATGAATAAATTATTTTTCCAATATTTTTTCATTTACAAAAAATATATTCGTTAAGCAATATATATCTATCAATGGGTGAATATTCATATCTTTTATATTACCAATAAATAATTTAAAAAGTAAAAATATTATTTATTATTTTATTTAATTTGACAACATTTTTAGTATCAACAATTTTATCATCAACCATATAAAGTTTTTTATTTATTTCTATCATAATTGTCTCGAATTTACCTTCAACATCTAATGGATAAAAAGATCCAGAATATGGTTTATTTATTTCAACATTTAAACCATGTCTTTCAAAACCTAATTTAATAAAATCAATTAAATATTGTGGTGTATATTTTTCATCAACACCCAAACATATATCAGGTCTATTTACATCTTTTTCAAAATATAATTTATGTTGATTGAAAGAATGACAATCTATTATTCTGGCAATACCATTATCATTTATTTTATTCTGTATTAATTTGCTCAAATTATTATGATATTTTAAATAATAATTCTTAATTATTGTTTGTTCAAATTTTTCATCATACTTTCTAAAAGATTTACCATCATATGTTTTAGTATAATATACACCTCTACCATATTTAGTCATTTCTTCTTGTTCTGCATCTAAAAAGCGTTCCACATCACAAAAACTTCGACTAAAATCACAAATATATCTATCGATTCCATCAACATTGAATATTTTATCTACATCAATATCTGTAGAATATAATAATTCAATATCTATTAATTCTTTATTTATATAATTTTCATCAGGAATCATATAAGATGAGTGAGGTATATGAAAAATAAAACTATTTTTTATTTCCTCACTAAACAAACTAACATTATTAAGCATATTTTTATTATTTACAAGATTTATGAATTCTATAAACTACATCACTTCTACCATATTTTTTTTCAAATTTACCGTCTTTATCATATTGTGGATCAAAATCATCTCTTTTATATTCAATAAAACCATTTCTTTCATAGAAATTTGATAAAAATCCATCGTAATGATCTAAATAACAACCGCCATTTTCAATCGCTGATTGAATTAATTCATCACCAACACCTTTAATATCTTTTTCGTTGTTATGAACAGCAACAATTTCATTATAATCATTACTTTTATCATCCCTTTTCTTTAAAGCATAACCAATATTATATCCGGGCACTTTAAATAATTTCATTCGTGACAATTCGTTTACATTATAAAATGTTAACATTTCTTCATGTTTACTATCTTTCATTGAATTAAAGAAATCTTCTGGATCAGATTCAAAATTGTTGTTTTTTATATCTGATAATACTTTTTCTCTTTCTTCGGTATTATCGGATTCATTCAAATCTGAATCATCTCCAACTAAATTCAGTTGATTTATATGCTCATACATCCTTCTTTTAGCTTCATATAATTTAGATGTTTTTGTGTTGTTTAACCTATCAAAACTTTCAAATAATTTATTCATAGTTACTTATTTTTTATATAAATAGTTATTAAATTAATACTATTTAATATTTTTTAAAACACAATTAATTTCTTTTCAACAAATATATATCTTATTTTTTATATTTCCAAACTATTTATATAAAAATATTTAAAATATTATGGCTAAAAAAGAATCTCAAAGATATTTAAGAGAATTAAAAAAGGTAAACCCTGATTTAGTTACGGTTAAAAGACCAAATGAGATCATTGAAAGAAATGATGGTGAAGGGAATTTAAAATTAAGTTTTAAAGCACCTGAATATTATGAAAGAGATTTATATATTACTGGTAAAGCTCTCCTATCTAAATCACAAGTAACCAAACAAACTACTTCGATAGATTCTGTTAGTGGTATGACTTTAGATTTATCTGAATCAGAAACAATCTTATTAACTCTATCAGGTGATACTGTTATAGAAGATATTGTTAATTATAAAAATGGTAGCATATATAATATCTTTATTAAACAAGATGAAATTGGTGGACATTTATTGTCTTTTAATGATTCATTAACAAATCTTCAAATAGATGATGATGTTGTTATTTCTGGAGAATCAAATTCTTATTCAGAATTAAAAATAATCTGTGAAGATGATACTTTTTATGTTGAGTATTTTGATGGGTATAATGATAAGACGAATAACCCATTTATAATGACCATAGATACATCATTAGGAACTACTGGTAACAATGTTCAATTACCATTACCAGAAACTTCTTCAGATGATCAATTATTAACTTATGATTTTATTGTTGATTGGGGTGATGGTAGTTTTGATAAAATTACTTCTTATAATCAAGCAGAAACATATCACGAATATACTAATAGTGGACAAACGGAATATCAAGTTTCAATTAAAGGAATTTGTGAAGGTATTAGTTTTTCAAAAATTAGTACTGAACGACCAAAATTAAAATCTATTGACAAATGGGGATTCACTAATTTTATCACATTAAACGGTGGATTTGTTTTTTGTTCAAATTTAACATCAGTAAATGATAATAATGGTTTCTGGTGTTCAAATGTTATTGATATGTATGGTTTGTTTTATGGGTGTTCATCATTATCAATTTTAGATGTTACTAATTGGGATGTTACTAATGCTGCCAATAAATCTTATATGTTTAATCAATGCACTTCTTTAAGTGAATTAGATTTTAGTAATTGGAATATGAGTAATACAACTACTATTAAAGGTATGTTTGATGGTTATATATATGATATGGGTATTATTCCAATTGGAATTGAAAATTGGGATACTTCTAACATAAATAATATGTACGCTTTTTTAAATTATAATAAAGGAATTACAAGTTTAGATTTAACCAATTGGGATGTTTCTAATGTGACTGATTTTGGATATATGTTTGAGCAATGTTCAAACTTAACAGAATTAAATATTAACACTTGGGATACTTCTAATGGTATGAATTTTCACCATATGTTTAAACATTGTGATTCATTAACATATTTAGATATTTCAAATTTTAACATTTCTAACGCCACTGATATATCTTACATGTTTTCAACATGCACGAATATTACAAATTTAGATGTTTCTAAATGGGATGTTTCTAATGTGACTCTTACAGATGCTACTTTTTGGAATTGTGCGTCTCTAACAAGTATAGATGTTTCTAATTGGAACGTTGGTAAATTAATTGGTATGGATACTATGTTTGGTGGTTGTTCTTTATTAACAAGTATAGATGTTTCTAATTGGAATGTTTCTAATGTAATAGATATGTATGGGGTGTTTAGTGATTGTACATCATTAACGAATATAGATGTCTCTAATTGGGATATTTCTAATGTGAATAATTTGATCAATATGTTTAATAATACACCATTAGACACCCCATCATACGATGCATTATTAATTGGTTGGAGTTCATTGAGTCCTGATTTAAATAATAGTTTAACACTTGGAGCAAACTTAGCACGATATACACCGGGAGGTGCTGCAGAAGCAGGTAGAACCTTATTAACCGATGCAGTTATTGATGGTGGACATGCATGGAGTATAAACGATGCTGGCCCTACATCAGTATAATTAAATAATATAAAATTAAATAATATAAAATTAAATATAATAAATTATGAGTAAAGAAATAAAAGGAACAAAAAAAGTAACGTATTACATTGCGTACAATTTAGATGAAAAAATATTTCATTTCGGTGAAATAAAGAAAGGTGGAGTTTTAACCACAGGACAACCAGAATTAGAAGAATTTTCAACCAAAACAGAATTTAAAAAGAGGTTGGATGAATTAACTGGTGAGAAAGATTATTACTATAATAAAACAAAAAAACAAGAACCAAGATTAAATAAATCTAAATTAGAAAAATAAAAATAAATTTAAAACGATTAAAAGATGGTAAGATATTAAAAATATATTTTACCATCTTTTTTTATTTAATAAACTATTTATATAAAAATATTCTACATAATGAATAAAGAAAGCAGAAGATATAATAATGACATTAAAAGAATGGGTAAAGATTTAGCAACTAGACCCGTTGAAATGTATAAAAAAGGATATGATGATAAAACATCAATAATCTTAAAATCAAGTGAAATTGAATATAATGAATTATCTCTAACAAAAAATGGATTTCAATTAGAAAAACCATTGGTTAATGATGTATATGATATTGAATATACAACACCATTAGTATTAGATCTTTCAAAATCAAATATTCAATCTCTTACTCTTACTGATGATATATACATTACAGATATAATTAATTTCGAAAATAATATCGATTATTATATAATAGTAAAACAAGTTTCAACTGGTGGTCGTAGAATTGCATGGGATGAAAATATTAATATTCTTTTTAAAGAATCACAACCAAACACATTATCTGAATCTAAATCAATTTTAAAAATTATACCAATTAATGGTATTTTATATGCTAATTTTAAATAAATAAAATATAAATATCTAATATAATGATAGGAGATACAAGTAAATACACACAAAGACAAATAAGAAGATTAGGTAAAGTAAAAGATAGACCTATTGAATTTTACCCACATGAAGATTATGAGTCTAAACAATTATCTGTTATTGCAAAAGCAGATAATTATAATGATAGGAAAATAAATATAAATGAATTTAATTATGTTGATAATAAACCATTTGGTTATTATACAACAATTGTTGAATATAATAATATATTATCATTTGATATGAGTGAATCAGCTTCTAATGAAATATTATTAAAAGGTGATTTATTCATTGATAATATTATTAACATATCAAATGGTTCAGAATATATATTTACATTTAAACAAGATGAAGTAGGTGGTCATTCAGTTATTGTTAATAGTGGTAATATTAATTTATTTATTGCAAATAATCAATCATTAGAAGATATAAATAAAGAACCTAATTCAACAACTGTATTGAAAATTAGTTGTATTGATGACAAACTATTTGGTAAATTATCAACTTATCAAGAAGAACCTTCATCTGGTTATACAAAAGTTGATAATAATAGTTTCTCTTTTGATGTTGAAATAGCTAGTGCTGGAGATACATTTACATTACCAATTAACACCGTTGATGATGCTGATCAATATATACAATCATTTACCGCTGATTGGGGTGATGATTCAACAACTGAAATAACAAGTTATGATGATAGTGGTGCAACCCATACTTATGCAGCACCGGGTACATATACAATCACAATGACTGGTAAATCTGAGTTATTTGCTGTTCAAGATGTTGGGGATAAAGCTAAGATTGTAAAACTTAATACATTTTTTGGTGATATTGGATTTAAAAAACTTAATTTTTCTGGTTGCTCAAATTTAACTGGAAATATACCAACAAGTTTTAAGAATCTTAGAAATCTTGTGGATTGTGGTAGATTGTTTAGAGAATGTAGAAAAATTAGTGGGAATATACCAGAAGACATGTTTTGGAATTCTCCAAATATTACTACCTTTATTGATTCTTTTTTTAATAGTGGTTTAATAGGTGAAATACCAGAAAAATTATTTTGGTATAATCCTGAAGTTGTTAATTTTGGTTTTACCTTCTCAGGTTATCAAAACTATATGAATTTTATTGGGGGTATACCCGAAAAATTATTTTGGTATAATCCTGAAGTTGTTAATTTTAATGGTTGTTTTCAAGCATGTGATAAACTAACAGGAGAAATACCAGAGAAATTATTTTGGAATAATCCTAAAGTTACTGATTCTTCTTTTTTATTTAGTAGATGTTCATCATTAATAGGATCAATACCAGAGAAATTATTTTGGAATAATCCTAAAGTTACTGATTTTAGTTCTGCATTTCAAATATGTAGAAATCTAACCGGTTCAATACCAGAGAAATTATTTTGGAATAATCCAGATGTTACTGATTTTTCTTATGTTTTTATGAATTGTAATAATATTGAGGGAATTCCAGAGAATTTATTCATCAATAATTTTAAAGCTGAGAATTTTAGACAAAGTTTCACGTATTGTTATAATGTAACTCAATTACCATCAAATTTATTTATTAATAATAAAAATATTAATAATTTATATTATACTTTTTATGATAATAATCAATTAACCGGAGATGGATGGAGAGACATCATAGAATACACAACACAATATGCTGAAGAAAATAATATAACATTACAAACAGATAATTGTTTTAGAGATTGTACATCCTTAACAGATTATAATGAAATCCCAATTGAATGGAGATAATATTAAATAATTATATATAAAAAAAACAAATAAAAATGATAAACGAATCGATAAAAAATCTTATAAAAAAGATAATTAAAGAAGAGATAGAAAAAAGTAATTATGTTGATGATCAAGAAGCAAACGATTACTTAAATAAAGTAAGAGATAGTGCAGATAAAGAAACTTTTCAAAAAGTATTAAATGTTTATAAACGAAAAGGATTGGATGCTGCAAAAGAAATTTACAACATTGATGATGAAAGTAATATTGAAAGTAGAAGTACTGAGGAATTAATGAATAAATTTGTTGATTATTTAGATGATATGTTCCTAGATATGTATGAATTTACAAAGAGTAGACATAATAAGCCAGCACAAACTGTTTTATCTCATCTCTTAGGGTATTATGTTCATAGATATGGTGATGAAATATCTAAAAATGAAGCAAACAAAATATCTTATATCTTGGATTCAAAACATGGTTTTAAAGATATTGCAAAAAGAATATCAACAAAATTTAAAAAAGTTTTGTATTAATAAGAAAAAAGGTGGTAAATATTTACCACCTTTTTTTATACTACAAAGTATTTTTATTTAATTCACTTATTTTATTATTGTTTATTTGTCCCAATTCATAAGCAATCTCTAAGGCTTCTTTCTTATTATAAAACGATCCATCTGTTGATATATAACCCTTTTCTTTGGAAATATTTATATATTTGAGATAAATATATAATTTATACCACCAACTCTTTTTTATAACTACAAAACCATGATTAACATTATCTGGTTGATTATTATATTTTTTAAATATTTTTATGTATATAGCAGGATACAATATTAATGATTTGTTAATCTTATTTTTATCAACATCAATACCATCTTTTGTTGTATAAGCAGAATAAATCATTGTAGTTAAATTAACACCTAAAGATCGTAAACGTTTTACTGTTTCATTATCAGCATTGTTATGTTTTTTCAAAATATTAATAATTTCTTTATTAGTAAAACTATTTTTTATAATATCTTTTTTTGTAATAAAATCTTTTAAATATATTTTATCGACCCTTTTATTTAAATCTTTAACATTTTTTATGAAATCTTTAAAATTATAATGATTAATAAGATTATTTTTAAAAACTTCAGTAAGATTAAATTTAAAAATTTTAAACCCAAACAATTTAACGAATAAATCTATTTTATTATTATGTTGTGACTTAATTTTTTGATTTGGGATAAAATGAAATGTTTTAACAAGTTTACCTCTTTCTTTAATATTTTCAATTTTAAATACGGAAACACCAAATTTCTTTTTCATGTATTTATTACCTTCTGGTGTCAATATTAATATTTTTTGTATAAAATGTATTTTAATAAAAATATCGAAAATAATACTTTGAATTAAATTATTAAAATATATATTTAATTCAAAACTTCTCTCATTGTTTTTTATATTTGCTTTCATAATTTATTATTTATTAAATCTATTATAAGAATTCTGAGTAATTAAATTATACGAAGCTTTACCAATAAATTGATTTAGATTTTTACTATTTGTATAACTCATTGCAGACTTCAAGTAATCAATAAGATTCTCAGTCCACTTTTTTAGGGTATATTCGACCTTTCTATGGCGTATTACACCTTCAGAGGTATTCAGCTTCGATTTATCTTTACCCATAGCTAATTGGGCTTCTTTTGTACTCATTCCTCTAAAATATTTCTTTATTGGAAATCCTTTAGAAAATAAGTAATTTGCAAATCTTTGAGGTATTTTAACACCCCATAAATAATTATCTCCAGCACTTTCTATGGATTTATTTAATAGCGATCCAAGCATTACATAATCACTACCAAGACCAATTGCTTTTATAATATCAGCATATTCTTTCATTCCACCATCAGCAATAATTAGTGGTGCTTTAATATCTTTATTTTCTTTCTCGAATTTAACTTTTTCTTTGTGAATTTCTGATATTAAGGATGCCATAGGATAACCAATGCTGCTAGATTTGGTTGTAAGGCAATTATGTACAACTTTATTCTCATAACCAACACAATATGAATGATTATTCTTAACAGTTAAATCATTAACAATAAGATTTTTTTCACCACCATATTTTTCTTTTTTTACTTCTAATAATTTCATATTTTTATTTTTTTATAAATATTTTTAGTTGTTAAACATTATCTTCCATTGAAACAATTAAATGTTTTTTATCATCCAAATGTTTGGCTGTCACCCAATATCCATATTCCAAATAATTATTACTGTTTATTTTATTTCTATCTATTAAATCAACAACAAAAATTTCATGATCTTCCGTACAAATATCACCATTTATATTATATAACTCATCATTATTAATATAAGATATTTTATTTGTTACTATTTGATATGTACCATCATGTGTTAATACTTCATCGTTTATTTCAATATCTTTAATATATTTATAACCATTAATACACTTAATCAAAGTATTATCAACCCAACAACCACCCCCATTGCCAATCCCAACTCTCAGTAAATCAATACATTGAGTTTCTGCTAAACATTTATATGTTTTAGGGTTAGCGATGTTACCAATCATCAATACCTTATATGGATATTTCTCTTTAAATTTAATTGAATATTCTTTAATAATATCCATGTGTCCATTAGCAATATCAACTAAGATATTTTTTGGAAGAAAGAAACTCTCTTTTGATTCACAAATATTTTTAAATTCATCAAGCCCATAAGAAAAAAAATGTTCTTTAATTGTTTTTAATAATAACTCATCTCCATCATCAAAATTATTAATAAAATCATTAAATTTAATTGTTCTTGGAAAGACAACTGTATATCCTAGATTAATAAATTTTTCAAAATTATCAATATTAACAACAGTATCCATTGGTGCTGTCATTAACGGCAATTTATTATTATAAAAACAATCAACATCTTTTCTTGATGAAATAGATGTTTGCATAGATGGTTCTATTAACACATCATCAAAATCAAACTTAATATTTTTTGCCATTCTATTGTATTTAGTTTTAAACAATTAATATTCAAAACCAATCTCAAAACAAACAGAATTATTATTAAACTCTAAACTGCTAAATCCAACTCCGAAATCATTATCATCAGTATATGATTTTATTAAATCGTAATCAATATCATATATCTCAATTAATTGTTCATCATTATATATATTTGGATTAACTAATCCATCGTAAAACCATTGAATAGTGTCTGTTTCAGGAATAAAAAATAACTCCCCAAAGAGATCGTTTTGAATATTTTTTAATTCATTAAATATATCTTTAATACCCATATTTATTATACTTTCTAATAAATATAGTACTTATTTTTTTATTCTGTAATTTCTTTAAATTTATTAATAAATTCACCAATAATTTCATCTAAATCTCCATTTAAAACTTTATATGGTAGTAAATGTTTTTTAGATTTGATAGAATAATAATTTAATTCGTAATCATAATAACCATCATTATCAGTTACAACTATACTAATCTTATATTCATCGTCATCAATATTAAGAAATTCTGGTATTTTATTAAATTTTTGAATTTTTTCATCAGAACATTTTTCATTATTCAATAATTGAATAAAATCTTCTTTGCTTAAAAATTTTGGTAATACTCTCATAATTATTTATTTTTTTTATGTTTAATATATGCACTCATCATAATGGAATAATTAGCTAAATCTAGCAAAGTGTCTTCTATTTTTTCATCTTCAACTTCAAAAACACCTTGTTCAATAAAACTATTAATTCTATTATATTTATCAAGCATTCTCACTAAAAACCCTTTTTCTGTTGATGTTACGTTTAATCTTTCAGTTGACTCATAATTAAAAAAAGGATTATCATTGTTACCAGAATAATCTTTATTTTTTTTACGTGTTAAATCAACCAAATAATCACAACAGTTTTTGTGATAATCTAAAAATTCATCTTTATTCATTATAATCTGCTTTAATATTGTTATAATTTTCTTTAATTTTATTCACAATATCTTTGAACTTTGCATGAGTGGCAAATTCATGATTTACTTTAACATCACCTAAATTCAGTTCATCAATAATCTTTTTTGATGTTGTATCCAAAATATATTTTTCATATTGTTGTAACAACCCATCATTAGAATTATTATCAATTTTATTCTTCAAATTATTGAATAATAATGATTCAAAGTTTCTTTTTTCAAGATAACTGATGTTTAATGCTTCACTTACATATTCACACATTCGTTTTATAAACTCCTGTTCAATGTTGTTATTAGACATTTCACAAGGTATATCGTTTATATCTTCTCCATAAATTTTTCTCATAATTTTCAACTTTTAATTAATATTTATATTTAAGAAATTCAATAGGTATATTATATTTTAAGGCTTCTGCTTTTTCATCTTGACAACCTTTACTATCATCAATTAAGTTTAAACCATCATCACCAATAACAATAAATATCACTTTACTACATAATCTTAATATTGGTAAATCTTTACTCATCCAAAATTCGTGATCAGATCTTAATTCCGGTGTTAAATAATCTGCTATGGGGTGTGAATGGCTTACCGGACTAAGTACCACATAACCTTGTTTCATTAATTCAGCACCCACCTTATTTGCTACATGGAATGATTCTTCTGGGTTAAACGAATACGGTATCGCTAAATATATTATTTCTTTATTCATACTTTTTTTATTTTATTTTTTATGTTTTCTAAAACTTTATGTTCGGATAAATAAAACAAATTTGTTGTTCCTTTCATTTTTTTTAATCCAGATGATTTAGCTAAATCAAACAATTTATAATTTTGTAATTCTAAATCATCATATTTATTTACTAAATCATCCAATTTAAAATATTCATTTGCACTGACTTGTTTTACATTTATTTTATTAAATTCTGTTTTAATTACAATTTGTTTAAATGCACGATAAAAGAAGAATAGATTTTTTAATTCTTGTAATGGTTTTACAAGAAAGATTATTAATACTCTATCACTATATAATGTTCTATAAATATGTTCCACTAATTCAGGTAATATTTTCTTACCTCTATATTCATCCTTTAGAATTGGATTTGTCACATATAGTATTCTATCATATTTTTCATAAACCTGATCTTTATTAGAATTTAATAACTCATAAAATTCTTTATAAACCTCTAAATCACCTTCAAATTTATTTAATATTTCATATTCAAGTAAACCGCTTAAACGAATGTTTAATTCCAATATATTAAATTGTCCCAATATTTCTAACGGTTTCTTTTCTTTATCCCAATTTATAACAATATTTGATTCATAATTAGTAATAAATTTATCAATACCTTGAATTTCCGGTTCAATTTTATTTTTTGAAAATTCTGTATTAATAAAGATCAACCTATCTAAAAATTCTTTTTCCTCACTACTTATACTCATTAATAAACCTTTTCAATATACAATACAATCATAAAATATATAAAAGAAATATATTCCATAAATAATGTTTTATTTTTCACTTTAAATAAATACAATAAAATTGCAACAGACATTATTAAAATACTATTATAAACATAATCATATTCAAAAATCATAGAAGCAAAACCTAATAATGTTCCAATTATAGCTGTTGTTGAATGAACCTCATCTTCTAAACTATGTTCATCTTTTTCAAAATCTGGTGATGCTCCTACAAAACACAGTATTGCACCAGATAAAAACATTAAAGGTGTGCTACTAATAATCATTAATGGTATACAAGTAAACCATATAAATAATGCGAACAAGATTTTGTTGTTATGTTTATAATAACTATCAGATATGCTTGGTAAAAACCCATATTTTATTGAAATGATTATATTGTATATCCCAAAAACAAATACAGATAAAAAAAATAATATGTTATTTCCCATTATTATATAAATATTTTAACTTTAAATAAATTTTCTAATTCTTTAAACGGTGCTTCATATTCTGTCGTATCAGTTTCAACATTATCTTTAACATTGTAAACTTCTAATTCAATAACATCCATATGATAATCAGTAATCGATTTCATTATTTCAGCTTTACTTCTTTTACTTATTGAAGTTATAACAGTATATATAGCCCTGAGATAACCCGGCCTTAAATCTGGATGGGATACGATTCTTAATGAACCGTAACTTTTATCATTATTTTTAGATTTTAGTATCCATCGTGCATCAACATCATTTTCTGTTAAAAAATCATCGTATCTCTCCCAATATAAATCTTCTGTATTCATAAATTAAATTATATTAATGTTACAATATATTTTTTTATATCTTCAAAACCTTTGAAGTACTGGTAATATTTTTTATAAATATCTCCTTTATTATCAACCACAAATTTGGTTGTTTTTTTTGATAAAAACAATAAGATTTTTTCTTTTTCGAAAGAAAAAAAATCCATAATATCTAAATTGATACCAAAAATATTTTCATCTTTTAATAGATAAACCATTTCGTTATGATTATATATTTTATCTATTGTATTTGGAATTAATTTAAATAAATCATCAATAGTATTGATTGAATTAAAAATAGGATCAATAAAATTATAATTATAATAATGTTTGAAGTATCTAAATGGAACTAATTTAGAGAATAATTGTAATCCGTTAACGTGGTCATGTTTATTTTCATCAAATTCAAATTCCCAATATAATAAATCTTCTTTAATAGTTTTATTTAATATTGAAGATTCAATATTTTGTTCTTTAACATTATTCCAACCAACAATTAAAGTTGGTAAATCATAATTTATCTGATCAAAATTATTTGAATAATTTATATAATCAAATTTTTTATGGTTCACCAACTCATTTGTATGTATAATATTACCAATCTTTTTCAAAAATACTATTTTAAAATTTTACAATATTTTTTTTCTACTTTAACATTATAGCTACCACCCATAAACACCCATAAACCAATATAATAATTATCTTTCACCTCTTCTAAATAGAAACGACTACCTTCTGGCATATCATCTGTATCCTCAATAACCTCTACTAAAATATCACTATTATTCATATTTTACTTGTTTTTGATTAAAAATATTGTATCGTTTTTAAACGAACTCAATTCATAAGATATATATTCAATATTCTTAATTTCTGATTTTGTTGAAATTTTTCCATCAAAATCAGAATAAAGGATACCATCCTCTGTTTCAACTTTAACTCCAGTTAATAACTCTTTTGATTCAATATCGATGATTACATATTCTTTTTCATTACTGGAAAAAATTAAAAAGAATAAAAAGATTAAAATAAATTTCATAACATTCAGCTTTATCTATAAAGAGAATGTTATGAAATTAAAGATGTTATCTAAACATTAACAAATATTTAAATAATCTCACCATATTTTTCAAAATTAAAATCTTTAATTAATTTTGAAAAATTATCATACATTTTATCAATTACTTTGACACCTACTGATCTCTCTCTTTCTGAATCTCTTTTTAACAATTCTTCTTTATCAACATCGAATATTTTAAATTTAATATTTAAAGATTCAACACCACTCAAGTTAACCAATGAATCCATCATTTTAACCAACCTCTTTTTATCTAAATTGGTTTCATCAATAATAACATCAAAATCAGAAAATAATAGTCTCTGAATGTCTGATTCAACGTTTATAGTGATAATATTTTCCAACTTATTTCTTATATCATCATTAAACCAACCAACATCCTTAAACATATATCTATAATCATCACGACAAACTCTAACAAAATTATTATTTTTCTTTACAAATTCTTTACTCCAAGTTGATTTACCTGATGCAGGTACTCCAACACAAAAAATAACTTTTCTTTCCATATTATCTATTTTTTAAAATTTCTAAAATTTCATTATAATTAAATGGTTTATACACTCCAAATAATCTAAAAGCATTATCAATACCAACATCAAGTCTATTTTTTTTAACATATTTCTCACCATGAATATCACCATGAAGCATTATACTACCTTTACCCATTTCATTCCAACTTTCAATTGGATAATGCATCATACAAATTTTCTGTTTACCAATCATTATTTCTAAATAATTCTGAACAGAAGTAAACACATCTTGTGCATTAGCTTTTGCAATAGTATTATCATAATAATCAACGCAAGATCCACTATCAAGACTCCTATGACAATTAGGTAATTCTTTATTATTAATTATATGATGATCATGATTACCATTTATTTGGTAGATTGTTTTAACATTTAATTGTTTTCTAAAATTCCATATATTTTGAATTCCACCAAAACTCCAATCTCCAAGGTTAAATAATATATCATCTTCTTTAACATAACTATTTATTTGTTCAACAATATGTTTGGACATCTCTGATGTTTTATCAAAGAATCTACAGTTGATGTCTTTATTATCCCAAACAGATTCACCATAGGTAATATTTTTATGCCAATAATGTGGATCTGACATAAACCATATTTTTTCTCCTATTTCTTTTTTAAATTTCATTTATTTATTATTTAGTTTATGCAAACTTACAATAAAAAACCCGAATAAGCAAATGTTATTCGGGTTTTTTATTGTAATTATTAAAATTAAGAGCATTTACTCCAGCCACAATTTTGGCAAATTAAACAGCCTTCTTGAAAAGCAAAATCATCAGCACCACAATTAAGACATTGACCTTTGGTTTTTTCTCCGTCTTTAATATACTTTTTAATTGCTCGAACAACACCATTTTTCCAAGTATTTATATTCTCTTCTCTAAAACTTAAAGATTCAATGAGTTTGTAGGCACTAACAGTAGGCATACCATGTCTTAGTATTCCTGATATTAATTTAGCATAATTCCAAAATTCAGGGTTAAATTTAAAATTAAGACCTTCATAGACATGTTTTTCACCACTACCATCAACATACTCCATATCATATCTTTTAAATTTACCACCATTTTCGTTTGAAATTATTTTCTGAACAATCTCACAATCTTTTACAGATACAGGAAGATTTTTCAATCCATTTTCCAATTTACCAGTAAACAATTCATATGGTTTTCCTTCATATATACCAATAACAGCAATCCATTTTTCATAGTTATTATTAAATCTATGAATTTCACCTTTTAATCTTTTTGGTCTTTTTGGTGCATCATTAACGATAACTGTTTGTTTTTCTTCCTTTTTATCATTACTAATAAGAACACCACTACGACTACCATCACGATAAACAGTTATACCTTTACAACCACTTCTCCAACCTGTTTCATAAACTTTGGAAACTGTTTCTTCAGTTACATCACTAGGTAAATTAACAGTTACAGATATTGAATGATCTATATGTTGTTGAATTCTACCTTGCATTTCCACTTTTTTGACCCAATCAACATCATTCGAAGTCGCTTTGTAATATGGTGATTTTTGAACGACCATATCTAATTCTTCTTGAGTATATTTTTCAACCTCATCAACATTATAACCGTTTACTTCTAACCAAGTTTTAAATTTATGATGAAATACTGTATATTCAACCCATCCTTGACCTTCATCATCAACAAAATCAACTTTAACATTTTTTTCTTGGGTGTTGATTTTTCTACGTCTTTTATATACTGGTAAAAAAACTGGTTCAATACCAGATGTTGTTTGAGACATTATTGATGTGGTTCCAACAGGTGCAATTGTTAATAATGCTATGTTTCTACGACCATACTTAACCATATCCTCATAAAGTTGAGGATCAACATCTTTAATACGTTGAATAAATGGGTTACCAATTTCACGTTCAGAATCATAAATAGGGAATGCTCCACGTTCTTTTGCTAATTCAACTGATGAACGATAAGCTTCAATTTTTAATTTTTCGTGTACACTCTCACTAAAATCAGTGGCCTTATCTGTTCCATAGATGAATCCTAGTGATGCTAACATATCGCCCTCAGCAGTTATACCCAAACCAGTTCTACGTCCTAAAATAGCCTTTTCTTTAATTTTTTCCCATAAATTTCTTTCATACATCTTAATAAATTCATCTTCTGGATCAGAATCAATCTTTTCAATGATTTTATCAATTTTTTCAATCTCTAAATCAATAATATTATCCATATATCTTTGGGCAGTTCTAACATCAGATGTAAATAAATCCCAATTGAAATAAGCATCTTTGGTAAATGGGTTTACAACATAACCATATAAGTTAACAACTAATAGCCTACAGCTATCATATGGACAAAGGGTGATTTCTCCACAATTCGCAGTTACTACACCATTAAAACAACCTCTACCTCTTTTAGGATCTGTAAAACAATAGACTTTATCAGCATTTTCGATTCTTTCAATTGATTTAACTGTGATAAATCGACTTGCATCTCTATTAGGATTAATATCATCAATCTTTACTCGATGTGTTCTTAATCCTAAATTATATAATTTTTTTACATTTGATGCATTGATGATTAATCTATAAGATTTATTTGTATTATATTCAATACCTTTAATTTCTTTTAAACCACCTTCTTTTTCATCGATAACACTACCATTAACACCAAGTGTATTTAACACATTTAGTTTAATTTTCAATAGAAAATCTCTATCAATAGAGGATATAGATATTGAACCTTCTGATGAATTTCTTGAACCATCAGAATCAATAATTCCAGCTAACCAATATAATGTTTTCTGCAATGTTGAATCATCGAATTTAGGTACATATTTTTTATATTCTTCATTATTTATTGATAATAATATTTGTGAAAAGTCTGCTCTAATTGTTGTTCTATCAACTTCTTCATTATTTGATGGATTATTAGTATAATTAAAATATTCTAACAATTCACGTTTTTCACCATATAGATGAATCATATGTTCTTTTTTTCTGTGTAATGTACCATCACCAGCATAGAAACCTAAAGTATACCAACTTTTTTCGTTAATAAAATTATTAGATCTTGCAAAATCCATATCGAAGTTATTAGAATCCAATTTAAAACTTTCACCAATTTGGTAATCTAAAACAGGAAAATCATATTTTTCAAGTTTATCACCAACATTTAAATCTTTGGCTTCTTTTTTCACAACATTACCATCACGACTATAACCTTCCCATGTATAAAATCCATGATAATCAGTGCATTTTAATTCAGAACCATCTGAGAATGCTATTTTCAACATGGGTTGATCTTCACCAGTAATCATTGGTTCTACTTCTGAGAATTCTTTACCATTCCAAACATTTACTTTGGAACCAACAAGACCACCTATTTCTTTATAACCTTTATCTGTTAAAATTGGAGTATCATAACTAACACACGGATTAGTCGATTTAGTTTCAAATCCTAGGTCAGCATAACAATCAGGAATACTTTCACTTAAAACTTTATCCCAAAACAATATTCCGGGTTCAGCAGATTTCCAAGCATTGTGAATAATTTTTTTCCATATTTTTTCAGCATCCACTTTTCTAATGAAACCTAATACATCATTATTATCATCCTTTATTTGTATATTTTCATTATATTTTAAATCTTGAATATTATAATTAAAAGACGATTTAATTGGAAATTTTTGAACGTAATCAGTTTTATTCATTACAGATTTCATAAAATCATCGTCAATTCTAACTGAAACATTTGCACCAGTTACTTTACCTTTAGTCAATTTAGCATCAATGAAATCTTCTGAATCAGGATGTTTAATTGAAATACTTTCCATTAAAGCACCCCTTCTACCATCTTGTGCTACTTCTTTGGTTGAATTTGAAAATCGTTCCATGAATGGAACAACACCAGTAGATGTAATAGCTGAATTTTTAACTGGTGATCCTTTAGGTCTAACAAAACTTAAATCCAAACCAACACCACCACGTCTTTTTTCTAATTGAACAGTTTCTTGATCTAATTTCATAATACCACCATAACTATCACTATCAGTTTCATTCCCAATTACAAAACAGTTTGATAATGAAACAACCTGAAAATCGTTGCCAATTCCAGACATTGGTGAACCTTGAGGTATAATCCTTTTAAAATTTTTCAATGTTGAATAAATATATTCAACTGATAAAGCATTTGGGTATTTTGCTTCAATTCTTGCGATTTCTCTTGCCAATCGCCAATGCATTTCATCTGGATTTAACTCATATAAATCATCTCCATTCTTTAGACAATATTTTCTAATCCACACATCGGTAGCCATTGTATCACCATTAAAATATTCTAATGTTGATTTTTCAACATCCTTTCTATCAATTTTAACCATATAATATATTTTTTTTATTTAATAATACCTCAAAAAAACAAGAGGGTGAAGATAAATATAATTCAAATAAATATTTTTTTTATAAAAAAAATAAAAAATTCATTACTTACTAATTGTTAATGGATAAAAAAACAACATATAAAAAATATGTTGTTTTTTTATTATAAAAATTTTTTATTCTATATTTATGTTTTGTTTAAAATATTTTTCACTTTATTTCTAATAGAATTAACATCAACAAGATTCTTACTTTTATCTATTATTTTATCAGCAATAATTTCAACTATTGTTTGATCATCATTTTCTTTATAAGATTCTAACAATTCTGGAAAAATTGTTGAATATGCTTTTGTTACTTTATTTATTAATTCATCCATAATATTTTATATTTCTAATATAATTTTATTATCGAAAACATTTTGAATTTTATAATTTATATTGTTTTCGTTTGTCGTTTTAAAAAAAATAAATTTTTTAAATTCCCATTTTTTTTCATTTGTATTTAATTGTTCATCCTTAAATTCCAAATAATTAAAAATAAATTTTAGTTTATTTGTCAATTCAGGGTTTTTACCATTTATTGAACAAGTTTCAAACCATTGCTCATCATGTTCTAAAATAAGTTTATAAAAAAACTTTTCAAAATCACAAGATTCAATAAATTTATCAAATTTATTGAATCTTTCCGTTGTAGCAAATATATCCATAATATTTATCTTTATATATAAATATCATTTTAATTGGTTTGGTACAAAGATATATTTATTTTTAAATATCTCAAAGATAAAAAATAAAATAGTATACTATTTATAGTTAAAAAAACACATCTGTTATGTCTGATAGAAAAATTCAATTATTAAAAGAGATTAAAAACAGTATCAATAAAAGAAAAGAATATCTCTTAAACCAGTTACCAATCATACATACTATTAACGATGGTATAGTTATTAGATTTTTTGATGATTGGAATGACTCTGAACATGAACGCATCAAATATATGGAAATAACAGATGAAACATTGTTTAATGCAAAAGCAAATATAAAAACTTATTACTTTTTTTTACCAAAAGGCAGTATATTTGATGTTAGAAAACACAAATATATTGAAACTATGGTCTGTTTAGAAGGTAAAATTCAACTACACTATAATGATAAAACAAAAATATTGAATTCATTTAGTAGATTTGATATACCTGAAGATATGAAACATTATGGAATAGCCATTGAAAATACATATATGTTGGTTACATCAAAGTTTTAATATTATTTTTTCCAAAACCCTTTAGGACATTTAGATTTTAAACTTCTTACTTTTGCTGGTATAAAACAACCACATTTTGAACATCTTTTATTTTTAGTGATATGTTCACAGTTCAAACAAGTAATCAATCTTTTTTTTGCGATTGATTCTACTTCTTCAGATTTAAACATATAATTTTTCCATCCAGATACTATTTCATCAAATTTTTCAATCATTTTTATTTCTTTTTAATGTATATAATTTATATAATGCTTTTATTAATCTTCTTTTAGTTTTATCATTTAATGTTTTATAACCAATAAAATTATCTCTAAAACCTTTTAATAATAACATAAAATCTTCTTCCCAATCCTGATCAGTAAAATTACTAACTGTTTCAGAATATTTAGCCCAAAATTCATGAGGAACATTTAAATATTGTATAAAATCTTCTTTTGTTTTTAAATTATTGTTTTTAAATTTTTTAAAAAAATCTTGTGTTTTTTTATGGTAAACAAATTTTCCATCTGTTCTATAATCATCGTATGCATGTTGTAATTCATGTACAAGACTAATTTTGTATACATCTATCAATATTTCTTCGGATATTTTAAAAATATCATCTTTATTATTAATTTTTAAAATATTATTTTTAAATTCTGTTAATGTTTCAGATAAATCTTTTGAACGTCCATTTAATTTAATCAATGATTCACTTTTAATATATTGTGCATCATTATAACCCATATCTTCTTTTGTAAATTTAATATTCAGATCAAAGTTATTGATGAACTGTTTTAATTTATTATAATTATTAAAGTTAACAATATTTTTCAAATATTCTTTTTTATAATTAAAATAAACATCAGATTTAACAGAATCAAATTCATCTTTATTTTTAAATAAAAAATAAATTACATTAGCAAATATCTTGGATTTATTTTTTAATATATCTTTAGCTAACTTTTCTATTTCAATTACATCGCTATAACCCTCACTTATATTATCTTTAAAATATCTCATAAATATACTATTACTTAATCATTATATATTATCCTACCACCATCATTGATAATTACATTATAAAATGAGTTGTTAAATATTTTCTTTGCATTATTTTTTATTTCATCATTCATTAAACTTCTATTATACAAACTAAGATTTTGCATTCTACCAATAAAAGACGAATCGAAATATTTTTCAATATATAAATTATTTTTACTAATATCCTTATTTAAAATATTGGTATTCTCAACAATGAAATTTTTAAATTTAAATATGGAATTTTCTACAAATCCAATATTTGATTCTATAACAATTAAAGGGTAAAAGTATAAATTTTCACACGTTTTATCAACCCTAAATTCAAATTTTAATTCAAACCATTCAGGATTTATTCTTTTTGTTGAAAATTTTTGCTCTGAAAGAATTGTTAAGTTATCAAAATTTCCATCCACATCCAAATAAATGCTACCCATATCCATAAGTTTATCATATATATTTGCATTTATATAAACACTCATATATTGTATATGACCACCCAATAATTCTATTTGTTTATTATATTTAATTATTATTTTTTCACCATTTAAAATTTCTAATCCAACAGATTCATCTGATGGTAAATATAAATAATTTACATTTCCATCTACATCAAAATTATCATTTATATAAGTTATATCATTATTATTATAAACATTTATTATGTTTTTATCATAATGAAATGAATGTTTTAAACCAAAACTACCACCACCCCATGATATATTATATGGAACACCAATTTGTTTTTCTTTGTGATTTTTTATCGGTTTTGTATAAAATTCATCAATATTTTTCAATGACCAAAATAATAATCCATTAATAAAAACGTTTAAATCACCCTTTCTCATAGGATAACATTTAAATTTATTACCATCATAATTATTAAATGTTTCGTATGGTTTAAATACTACATCTATTAATTTCCAACCATTTGTTAAAATATTATCAGATTCATATTCCATTAAATCACCATTAATATTTATGGTTTTTATTTTAATGGTTTTATTTGGAGTTATCTCAAAAGAAATTACATTATTTTTTAAATTATCTATTTGTTCACTTGATATTTTTTCAATATGAAATTTATCTTCTTCATAATTTTTAAAATTATCACTTAATACACTTTCATCTATATATGATGATAAATTGTTTTTTTCTGATGTTATTACACCCTCATATTCTTCATTATTTATATATGTTTCACCACTGAAATGAGGATTATATTTATCTTCACTCCTAGTACCCATATAATAAAATATACCGCTTGAAGTATCAGATATTTCAAGTAATGTTTCAATAGTAAAACCATTATTATATCTTGGTGGTAACAATTCGTAATTATAACCCTCCAATTTAAAAAAGCCTTGAAAATATCCACCATTAAAATTCATATATGCACCAATATTTGGATCTTGAATTAAATCTGTTTCATATTGAGAATAATCTGTATTCCCTGTATAATCATTTTGTCCGACTGGATATAATTTTATATGATTATCGTTTTTATATAATGTATAACATTCCTCCATGCTAGAAGTTCTACCATTATCATACATTGTTAAACCATAATCAATTAAATTAATGTCGTCCGATACATTATTAAACCATTTTGATTCAATTAATAATGCACCCTCATTATTAATATAATTCGAACTATTTAAAGTTGAATATTTCGATAAATCAAATTCAAATAATAATCCTTTTTTTGTTTTATTATTTTTTTTACAATAATTATACATATAATATTTTTTATATAAATAGTTTAAAAGAGTTTACTATTTATATAAAAAATATTATAATGGATCATAATATAAAATATAAAAATTTTACAGATTTAATAAAAGAAGCGATAAATCCTTCACAATTAGATGTTGATGTTTTAAAACAAAAAGAAATATTAAATCCTAAAATATGGGAGACTGATGAAAAAATAAAAGACGAAGTTAGAAAATATATTTTATTAAATGCTTATCAATTTATTAAATTTTTAAAAATTGATAATTTAAGAATAAAAGATGTTACTTTAACAGGTAGTATTGCAAACTATAATTGGAATGAGGATTCTGATATTGATATTCATATTTTAATGGATTTTTCACAAATTTCAAATAACCCAGATTTTGTAAGGGAGTTTTTCATGACAAAAAAAGAACTTTGGAATGAAAAAGATATAAAAATAAAGAATTATGATGTTGAACTCTATGTTCAAGATGTTAATGAAGAACACACTTCTACTGGTGTATATTCTGTTTTAAAAAATGAATGGATTAGTAAACCTATTAAACAGATGATTACTATTGACGTTAATAACGTTAAACAAAAAACAATGGATTTTATACAGATTATTGAAAGTTTATCGCAAATAAAAGATCCAAATACTTTATTAACCTTAGTCAACAAGTTAAAAGATAAAATAAAAAAATATAGAAAAAGCGGTTTAAGTGAATTTGGTGAATATTCAACCGAAAATTTAGTCTTTAAATTATTAAGAAATTACGGTTATTTGGATATGTTAAGTAAATACAAAGAAGAAGTAATAAAAAATAAATTAACTTTTGAAAATTATTAATCATGAAAAAATATTATATAACAGAAGAACAATATAAATATCTTACCACAAAAAAACAAACGGAAAAAATATATAATGATATTGTAAATGAAATTAGAAAATATGATTTATATTTAAACGAATCTCACCAATTAAATGAAGCAGTTGTAGATGTTCTAAAAAAATATGCTAAAAAGGGTTTAATGACTACAGCATTAATATCATCATTATTGTCTAATAATATTGTTTCAGCTAATGATTTAATGTCTGCAGGTATACCCAAAGATAAAATAGAAAATGTTCAAGATGATAAATTTTCACATATGGAAATATTAAATGAACTAATAAAAATATTAAAAACACGAGGACATGAACGAGATGAACCTATGTTTGAAAAATTAGTTAGTTTGGATGACGATGCACAAAAAAAGATTACTAGTGAAATATCGAGTAGAATAAATGATCTAAGTGATATGTGGAAATATAAATATAATATTTTAACAACCGCAGATAAACAATTTGATACTGATAGACGTGATATATCACAAATAGATAAAGAAAAAATTGTTAAAGTTGATACATCTTTAGTTACAACAAATATTAAGGGTTTGGAGGAAACTTTTAAAAATAATTCCGCAGTAATATTAAAAAATGAAGAACTTAGAGATAGTTTGCAAAAAGTATTGAATTGTTATTACAACGTTAATGAAATACTTATAAAAACATCATCAAATACTCTTAGAAATACAGGTGATTTTGAAAATGTTACTTGGGAAGAGGGATCTTTATTGAGAGCAAATAATATTAAAGATATAATTTCTAAATTAGAATATTCATTGGGTTGTGAGAATCCCACAAAAAAAATAGACGATTCAATTATTAAAATTGATGCTAGTGGTGAAAATGGTGATGGAACTAGTGGCCCTAAGTCACCATATGAAGTAGAAGATAAATATATTCAATATTACAAAAACAATAATATTGATGAAAAATATTGGAAATCTAATGCTAAAGAAAGTCCATTATCTAACATTAGTGAATATGAAAAATTTAATAATGTCGAAATATTCATAAACGGTCTAGTTCTTGAAGAAAATGAATACGTGTATAGAAATTTCAAATATTTACAAATGATTCAACTTGATACTGGTAAGAAAACATCTAAGAAAACAAAATTAAATTTATTTGGAGGTGGAAAACCAAATAAATATGATGGTGGTAAAGTGGGTGCTATTAAATGTTCCAATCCACAAAATTATTAATATGTTGTTATGTGTAAATAATTCAATCTTCTTTTTTTACCACTAATATTTTTTATTTTATAACAAATTTCAAAGCCAACTCTTTTTATAGAGTTGGCATGATTAAAACTATAAGTTGTTTGATACGGTTTTTTTGTTTTATTATCTATGAAATGAGCATTTACAAATATATAATCATTTATATTATTTAAATCTTCTTCCGAATAAATTCTTTTATTTATTTTTTTTAAAGTTTTTTGATTAAATTCGTTAATAATTGTATCATTTGTATTTATAGATACAATTAAGTATTCCAATACAATATTCCTATCTTTATTTCTATTATTTGTTTCAACTTTAATAGATTCACCAATTTTATTTTTAAACTTTAAACTGATTATTAAATCCCTGTTTTCTTTATAGTTTGTTGCGTTGTTCTGACCATAAGACGGAACAATTAATACAACCAATAGAAACAACATCATCTTTTTCATCTCACACATATTTTTATTATTAATATTGCAAATATATTATATTTTCTAAATATCAAACAAAAAAAAATATTAAAAAACTTTAATTAATAACAAATTAACACTATTTATATAAAAAGTTCATAATTTGACTATTTATATAAAATAATAATAATAAATAAAAATTTATAAAATGAAAAATAACAAATCTTTAGAAACTTATTTTGGTAGAATGAGAGAATTGTCCGATATAAAGGGTGATAAAAAACAACATACAAATCTAAACACCACCCTTGTTGAACATGCGAAAACAAATGATGGTACTGTTTTAGGTATTGTTAAAGATGCTCATCATTATTATATTAAAAAAACAACATCACAAGATGCAAATTTAACAGAATCTCATTTTGCATTTATAGGTGGGTTAGAAAATAAGAATGAACATAGGTTTGATAGTTTAGGGGATGCTCAAAAACAATTAAATTTATACATTAAATCAATTAACGAGAATTTTTCTAAAAATAAAAAAATTTCTGAATCAAAAAAACAAGTTTTATCAGAAGATAAGAAATTGAATGATCCTAATTCTTGGATTCGTTCAATGATTTCAGAAGGAAAAAATCAGGAAAAAATTGATAAATTTAATAGATTTAAAGAATCAATGAATTTAAATGAGTCTAAAGATATTAATGAAGATGATGAAATCGAAGATAATTTGGAAAACACTTCGGATGCTTTGGAAGATTTGAGTGATGAAATTAAATCTGATGAAACAGAAGATGTAGTTAAATCTGATGAAGTGGAGGACGAAGTTATTTCTGATGATGGTGATGAAACACCTTCGGAAGAATCTGATGGGGAAGAATCTGAAGAAACACCAAAAAAAACTGATGGTGAGGAAGAATTTGATGCTGAAAAAACTGATGGTGAAGATTTAGATTTAGATGATTTAGACCTTGAAGATGGAGAAGAAACAGAAGAAACTGATGGTGAAGAAGAAAATCTGGATTTAGATGTTGATAAAGGTGAGGAAGAAGAATTATCAGATGAAGATTCGTCTGATGAGGGTAAAGATACCGAAATTAAAGAAATGGAAAAACTTATTGGTAAATTAACACATAAAGTTAGAAATTCTGATTTAACGCCTGAACAAACAAAATCATTTATGAATTCATTGTTAAGTTCTTTTGAAACAGAGATCTCTGACTTGAAAGATCATGTAAAAAAAGAAATGGCTGATAAAATTCTAAAATCTAAAGAGGATGAAGAAGGTGAAATTTCAGAAGAAGATGAGTTTTCTAATGAATTAGATTCTGAAACCGAAGAAAGTTGTGACGAATGTGGTGGTTTTAATAATTATATTTCTGAGAGAGGATATGATGACGTTGAAAATGTTACACCTATGGAAATTGCCAATGTTATTTCTGGTTTTATTGATAGTAAAGAAGAATTATCTGATGAGGATTTAAATGAAGTTGCTAAATATTGTACAGAAGAGGTTGTTGGTGAATTGGGTGAATATGGATATGTTGACGAAATGAATAAATTAGAACCATATATTAAACAAATTAATGAGGAAGATGGAATGATGAAATTTGGTGGTGTTCAAGCTGATTTTGATCCTGATGATACTGATGTTGAATTAAAAGAAGAAGAAAATATGGAGGGTGATTTGGGTGATACAGTAGACGATGTTATTGATGATATTGCTGATGATTCTGTCACACCACAATCACCTCAAGAGATGCCAGCACCAGCAGAAACTATGGGAGTTGGTAGTCCATCTACAAGTACATTAAACATTAATGCTAAAACTGGTGATGCAACTTTAACTATTAATGAAGAAAAAGAAAGGAAAATTAGAAAGTATATTCGTAATAGAATTGAAGAAAAAATGTCTAATAAAAAACCATCTTTGAATGAGAGTAAAAAATCAAACAAAATGAAAAAATTAGATTCTTTGATCGATAAAACATTGTTGAAATTAACAAAATAATTTATGTGTGAAAAAGATGATTTAAAATTAATATACGTATTAAAAGTAGGTCAAAACACTAAAAAAGAGAATATTTTCGAATTTATATTTTCTAAAGATGAATCAAATATTGATTATAAAAAATGGGGTTGGGATGTTCACCCAGCATGTGATAATGCCAACCCCCCATCAGAAGATTATATTGATGAGATTGTCACAATAAAAACAGACGAATTTGATTTATTTTGCTTACATGATGCTACTGATAGAGAATATTTACATGGGTATTACAATATTCACGCATTAGCATATGAATGGGAGGATGAAGAAAATATGGATTTATACCCTAGTTTGGAGGATGATATTGAACCAATATTGGTGTTTTTATATGGTATGTCTTTTAATGTTGTTAAAGACTTATTATATAGTAGAAATATAAGAATATAAATAAAAGTAAAAAAAGATATAAACAATGGCAACACAAAAAATAAAAATTAGTGAACTTCGTAATTTGGTTAGGGAAACCATTAACGAAGAGAAAAAGAAAAGAAAACCAATTAATGAATCTAAAAATAAAAAACCTATAAATAAATCAAATAATAAAAAAATTGGTTTAAATGAATTTAAATCTTTGGTAAAAAAGATAATTAATGAAGAATCGGGTACAGGTTTTGATATTGGAAATATTGATTTACAAGGAACACAAATATTAGGTGATAATATTAAAGATTATTCACATAATATTCAATTAGAATGGCCCTCTAGTGATCCAAATTATACCTTATACATACTTAGAGATCCGGGTAATATGACACCAATGAATGAAATGGTTGCAGTTATTACAAAAAGAGATGGGAGAATTATAAAAATTTTACAAACTGCTCGAAATATTGATAATCTAATTAATATGTTGAATCAATCATTTAATATGCATATACCTGAAAAAAGAAATAATCATAATGATGAAGATGATGTTGATGATTATGGTGATGATTTTGAAAACTTTTTTTAATGTTGCTAAAACAGATTAATTTTTGTTTTGTATCATTAAAAACCCACTCATAATATTATGAGTGGGTTTTTTTTATAAAACTATTTATAAAAAAATATAAATTAATGAGTGAAGATAAAGAACTAGAGATAATACCATCCATAATCCCTGATATAGAACTTCAAAAGAAAAAAGAAGAAGCTAGAGAACAATACAGAAAAATGATTGATAGTGGTAAAAAACCAGAGACAATGGTTATTACCCATAACAATAATTTAAAGGGTGTTAGTGAATTAAATAAAACAGAAATTGAAGATCAAATTATAAAATGTGCTACTGATCCAATATATTTTATTGAAACATACTTAACTATTTTTGACCAGACAAAAGGTGATAAAGGTATGATTGTACCCTTTAAATTATTTGAATTTCAAAAAACTTTAATTGATTCATTTTTAACTAATGATTTTAATATAGCAAACAAATATCGACAGGCTGGTATTTCAACAACAACATGTGCTTTCCTTGCATGGTATATTATGTTTAATAAAAACAGAAGTGTTGCTATTATTGCTGATAAAATTATGACTGCTCAAGATGAATTAATGAGTGATGTTGTTAATTTTATTGAGGGTTGTCCTGATTGGTTAAAACCAAAACCTAGTAGAAAAAACACACAAAAATTAAAAAGATATGATAATAACTCAGAAATTGGTGCATTTGCAGCAAAATCTGGATTAAGGGGTTATACTCCAACATTGTTATTTTGGGATGAAACTGCTTGGACTGAAAAAGGTGATAAATTTTGGGAGTCTGCAGGCCCAACACTTCAAACTGGTGGTGCTGCTATATTTATTTCGACACCGAATGGGTTTGATTCTGTTTTTTATAAAACATATAGTTTAGCTACCGAAGATAAAAATTCATTCAAAGCGATTCAATTATATTGGTTTAATGACCCTCGTTATAATATTAATTTAAAATGGTATAAAAATAGGGGAAAACTTGATGAAATTATTATTGATGATGAAGACTTTACCAATGAAAAAAGAATAAAATTAAATAATGATGGATGGGAACCATATAATGTTTGGATGGATAATCAAATCAAACGTGTAAATGGTGACATGCGTAAAATTAATCAGGAATTAAGGTGTGTTTTTGGTGATTCTCTCATAACAATAAAAAATAAATCAAACAATAAAATCGAAACAATAAAAATATCAGAGTTTTACAATAGATTATATATAGAAAATAATTCTTGAACTATTTATTATAAACTATAAAAATATGGATCAAGAATCATTAATAAATTATGTAAGCAATATTGATATTGATAGATATTATATTAAGGGTGGGTATGGAAGGTTTCTTAAAGAACATCCAAACATTATTGAATATGTATATAAATATACTAATTCAATAGACTATCATGATATAAATAAAGGGATATTTCAAAAACTATTATTTATTAAAAAATATAAATGTATATCATTAAAACCAATAATATTTGATAGGCAACTAAAAGATTTTAAAGAATCAAATATAAATGCAGCAAAAAAATATTGGTCTGAATTCAATTTAAGGACTGAAGAATATTATTCTAAGGATTATACTGTTGAATTTTTAAAAAATAATTATCAAAAATACATTGGTAAATCTGGTAATAGAAAATTAATAAGGGATAATATTAAATTATATGATAGTTTATATTATCACACACAAAACTTAGATAGTCTTAATAAAAACAAAAATAAATTCACTATGAGAATGTTTATATTAAAAGACAATATAGAAATTTTCTGTGAAAAACATCAAATATATAAAACTTGGAGATTTATAAATAATGATTTAGATATATATTGTAAAAAATGTACACATAAAAATTATCCATCAATAGATTATTTTAAATATAAATATAAATCTAATTGGTCTGTTGAATACGCAAAATATAAAGAAAAACATGCAAAAAGAAAGTTACATAGTAGAGAATGGTTTATTAAAAAATATGGAGAAGAAACAGGAATTGAAAAATATGAAATTTATGTTGAGAAATTAATAAAACAAATAGCAAAATTAAAAGGTAATAGATATAGTAAAATATCCCAAGATTTATTTTGGAAAATACATAAAAAATTAAAGGATACATCAAATATATATTTTTTTGAAAAAAATCAAGAATTTGTATTAAGAATACCACCAGAATATAATTATGATAAAACAGTTATGATATTAGATTTTAAAAAAGATAATAAAATAATTGAATATAATGGTAAATATTGGCATAATGAAGAGGACGATGATATTCGAAAGAAAATATTAAATGATATGGGTTATGATGTTTTATATGTTTATTCAGACGATTATAATCGTAACAATAAAAATAAAAAAATAATTGAAGATTGTGTAAAATTTTTAACATGTTAGCAAACAATAATTATGAAATATTGAATTCTAAAAACGAATTTGTTGATTTTAAAGGTATTATTAAACATGAGATTGATAAAGGTAAAAAAATAACGTTAGAAGATGGTAATAGTATTATTGTTAGTAATGACCATTTATTTTTTGCTGGTGAAAAAGAGATATATGTTTCATCATTAATTCCAAATAAAACGTATATAACAACAAATGATGGTGATAAATTTGTTGTTAAAATAGAAGATGTTGAAGGTGGTTATTTTTATGATATATTTGAATCTGAAAACTATGAATATTCAGCAAATAATATTTCAAATCATAATTGTGCTTTCCTTGGGTCTGGTGATAACTTTATTGCTGGTGAATATTTAAAACGTATTGAAGAAAAAGAAGTTGAAGTCCCTATTCGTCAAGAATACACTGATAGTAATATGTGGATATGGGAAGACCCAATACCAACAGAAGATTATTTAATTGGTGTTGATGTTTCATCTGGTCATAGTGATGATTATTCATCTATTAATATTATGAAACAAGAAGAATATATTGAAAATGCTATTATAAAAAAGAATGGTGTTGATGTTAAAGTTAAAGTTAAAAAAAACAAATTAATACAAGTAGCTGAATATTATGGTAAAATATCACCACAAGGATTAGGTGAAATAATATACATATACGCAACAAAATATAATAATGGTTATGTGGTTATTGATATTACTGGTGGTCATGGTGGACAAACTGTAAATAAATTATTTGAATTAGGGTATACTAATTTACATTATAGTGAGATAACTCATAAACCATCAAGAGATATGTTAGGTGGTTATATACGAAAAGGTAAAAAAACATTATCTGATGGATCTATTATTTTTGTTGATTTAGTCCCCGGATTTTATATTGGTAATAATAGAGGTCAAGTATTGTTGGAATTTCAAAGAGCAATCCATTTAGAGGATTTAGTTATTAGATCTAGTAGAGCATCAAACGAATTAAAAACATTCTTAAATGCACCCGGATCAAGAGTTGCAGATCATGGACGTTCTTTTCATGATGATTCAATTATAGGTATTGCAATAGTCACATATACCGCAAATTATGATATGAAAAAATATAACATTGATGATAATTCAGCCAAATCATTAATAGATACAATGGTAAATGTAAATAATAATGAAAAAAGAGAGAAGTATAAAAACAGGAATGAATCTCTATTTGATAAAAATATATCTAATCCTTATGGTAAACATGCATGGTTATTTTATGGTATAAAAAAATAAAATAAACTATTGAATTATAACATAATTATAATTAAATTTACTATTTATTAAAAAATCATTTTTATGAAAAATACTGCATACCAGAATTTAACTAAGTTTCTGAATATTAATACACATAACACTAGTGATGTTGAAAATAAAAAAAGAGTTATTATTAAAGGTAATTCTATTGAGGATGTAAAAAGAAAGGGTTTAGAATATGAACAACAAAAATCCATAAGAGATAGATTCTTTAGTAATATGGATCATGGTTTTCAAAAAGCCATGCAATATGAAGCTGCAAGATTACCAGCATATATTGATTATGAGGGAATGGAATATTACCCTATAATTGGTAGTGCTTTAGATTTATATATGGAGGAAGCAACAAATGTTAATGATAAAGGGCAAATGTTAAATATTTATTCTAACAATGATAGAATAAAAAAATCGTTAGAAGATTTATTTTATAATGTTGTTAATGTTAATACAAATTTACCTTTTTGGGTTAGAAATACAGTAAAATATGGTGATAATTTTGTAAATGTTTTCGGTGTTAAAAAGGAGGGTATTGTTAGTGTACGCCAAATGGTGAACTATGATATTGAAAGGTATGAAAAGATTGAAGATGGTAAACCTATTATTAGATTTAAAAACAGAACATCATCAGATTTATATAATGTTTTTGAAGTTTTACATTTTAGAATTTTAGGCGATGATAAATATTTACCCTACGGAAGCTCAATATTAAACAAAGTTAGACGTGTATTTAGACAATTAATTTTAGCTGAAGATGCAATGTTAACATACAGGATTGTTCGTGCAGGAGATAGAAGAGTATATAGAATTGATGTTGGTAATATGGATGTTGATGATATTGAAGATTATATCTACAAAGTAGCAACAAAATTTAAAAAGAAACAAAATGTTGATTTTAATGATGGTCAAATAGATTACCGTTTTAATATATTGGGTAATGATGAAGACATTTTCCTACCTATGAGAAATGGTAATGCACAAACAGGTGTAGATACATTGGACGGTATGAAAACAACAGATATTCATGATATTGAGTATTTAAGGGATAATTTATTTACAGGTTTATCAATCCCAAAACCATTTTTAGGTTTCCAAGATGCTGCAGGTGATGGTAAAAATCTAGCACAACATGATATTAGATTTGGCAAAAAAATAATTCGTGTACAACAAGCAATGTTGCAAGAATTGAATAAATTAGCTGTAATGCATCTATATCTACAAGGATTTAAAAGAGAAGATATATATGAATTTACATTATCTATGAATAACCCATCAACTCAGGAAGAAACACTTAGAACTGAATTGATGCAAGCAAAAACTAATTTATATGGTGATTTAACTAGAATTGAAGGTGGTATTGCTGCTATGTCACATACAAATGCAAAGAAATATATTTATAATATGTCTGATGAAGAAATCATATTAGATTTAAAACAACAAAAAATTGAACGTGCAGTTACACAAGAATTACAAGACGCACCATTACATATTAAAAGGACTGGTGTTTTTGATGATATTGATAATTTATATTCTCAAAAAGAACCATTACATGATGTAGATAATCCTGAAGGTGGTGAAGATAATGAAAATGAACCTGATAATGATGAAATAGGTGGTGATGAATTCCAATCTCCTTCTGATTTACCAGAACCAGAAGGTATTGGTGATTCATATAAAACTAATTTTGAAACATTATTAAGTGAATTACAAGATACAGCAAAAAACAATGAAAAAAATAAGCCGAAAAAATTAGGTATTGATTTTATCACAAAAAATAAAGAGTTGAATACAAAAACAAAAAAGATGATTTCTGAAATGGATAATATTATTGGTGATGATGTTAGTTTTAAAACTAAATCTGAAAATATTGACGAAATTATTGAAATTGATGATATTGATGAACTAATTGTTTAATTATTAGAATTAAATCAAAAAAACAACTATTTATATATAAAATTATATTTTTATGACTGAAAGATATATCAATATTGGATATGTTAAAGATTTTTTAACCAAGAAACTCATTAATTCGTTAAATGAGGGTGTTCAAGATGATTATTATTATATTAATAAATTTATTGATATAATATCTGAATCTGAGATTCTGAAAAAAGAATATGATTTATTTGAATCTTTATCAAATAATAAAATACCTAGTGAAATTGTGGCATCAAGATTTTTAGATAAGTCAATCTCAATTTTTGAAAATTATACAAGAGAAGAAATTGATAATGCCCATTCTAAATTAGAGGAATTGTTGGATGAAACAATAACAATTAATCCAAAAAAAATAGAGTATTATAGAAATGTTTCAGATCTCATATACGAATCATTAAAAACAAATGAAAATACTAATACACATCTATTATTTGAATCTTTTAGTAATGTTTTGTCTGTTATAACTAAGAATCAAAAAGAAGTAAAAGTAGAACCAAAAAAGATAGTTAATGAAAATGTTTTAAATATTGCAACTAACAAGTTTAATGAGAAATATTCAAATTTGAGTGAAAGTGATATATCATTATTAAAGAAAATTGTTTCATCATCATATGATGAAAAAAAACAAATATATGAAGATTTTAAACAAGAAAATTTAAATTTGTTAAATAATATGTTGGTTAACGAAGAATACCAAGATAAAACTCCTATTAATAATGCAATTCAAAATATAAACAGTTTTAACCTGAATGAGGAAACTGTTATTGATAATATAATTAAATTATATGAATTAAATAATGGGTTGAAAGAATAAAAGGTTGTATTGTACAACCTTTTATTTTAATTATTACTATAACCGAAAGACCTAATTACTTCTAATATTGCTGAATATATAGAATTAACATAATCTTCAAGTATTTTATCATTATCTAATAATAATCTATCAGCTAAATTGTCCATAAATAAAAATTCAATTAATACACCGGAATATTTTGGTTGTACTTTTTCTGTTCCTGCTAATACTGTAAAATTTTCTTCTTTATATAAATTACTATTTAATTGTCTCCATACTTGATTAGGAAAATCATTTATCAAGTGTTTAGCAAAAATATTACCAATTTGGATTTCTCTTTCTGTTGGATTTTTTTGTAAAAATAATTCATTACCAGTTCCACCACCTGCATTATTATGAAAAGATAATAAAATTGGAGTCGTAACCCCCATTGAAAATTGATTTGCTCTTTCCACTCTATTAGTTAATCCTATTTCATAATTTTCTGTAACATTTTTTATATATGGTATATCTGTTCTATCTAATATATCAGCTAATCTATTAACAACTCTTTCAGAATATAACCATTCTGCAAAACCATTAATCACCCTATCTTCAACATCAATACCATGTGCTCTATCTAAAATAAATAATATTCTATGTTTATTCAATGAGTTTAAAATTGGTATGTTTGCTTTATATGCATCAAATTTATTTTTATCTAAATCCAAATTATAACCATAATATCTATTTATTGGTTTTATAATTGAAACTTCGTTATATTCATCTGCTAAAACAGCAAAAATTTTTTCAACATATTCCACACCTTCAACAATATATTTACCACCTTGATCATTTTTAACCTTATTAATAATACCAACATATGAATCAGATTTATACGATGAACCTCTATTATAAGCAAATAATGTATTAGATGCTAAATTATAATTTCTATTAGCAATATATTTCATATATCTGCACTGTGCTTTAATCATTAAATCAGGATTATTCATAGCATTCTGCAATAGTTGAAATCTATTTTCTCTAGGAATAAAAAATCTTGAATTTTGTGATATATATCTATCAGACCCTACTTGATAGGAAGACCTAATAAAGGGTTTATTGATATTGTATATAATTTTATTAATTTCTTCATCAGTAAAATATGGTTTACTAATAAATCTATTTTTTACAATAACTTCATATATAGTACCAATTAAAAATTGTGAAATGCCCATAGCAGTACTATTATAATCAGCATAATTCCACGTCTTAAAACCTGACTCTGCAAATGCTTGTGCAGACAATATATTTGCATCTAAATCATACATCTCACCATAAAAATTATACAAATAAATTAAATAATCTATATATTCAATATTATTTGTTATTTGTATACCATTATTATTAATTATATTTGCTTCCAATGTTATATTTCTATTATTTACATCATTAACAAATGGTATCTCGTAATTATTTTTTCCTTTTATTAAACCATCAACACCATTTTTATCAGCAATTGAATACATAAATTCTTCACCCTTTTTTGTAATTTTTTTAAATCCCATATATTTAAATTTCTAAAGTTTCATCATTATTTGGATGCATTGAATTATATTTAGCTTCTTCAGGTAAATCATTAGCATCATATGAAATAAAATCATCATCAAAATTATTAATATTATCCATTATGTCATCATTAATTTCACTATTAATACCCATTAACATACCAATCGATTTAGCAAAATCGGTTACAATTGGATTGGGGTATTTTAAAATTCTCACCCCATTAAATACAGTTTCCATATGATTTGGTGTTAATTTGTGTTCGACATTTAATACTATATATGATCCAGAAAATAATGGAATATTTTTAAGTTCAAAATAGTTTGTTGGTTGAATCATAGCATTACCTAGCATGTTTACTTTTACGGAGTATGCTCTATTTTCATATAAATTATATAAATTTTGTCCTTTTGGTATTGGTGTAGATTCACTTTCATCATTTGCTAAATTAGATAATATTGCTAATGATTCGTTTGTTTCTGGGTATTCTTTACTATCTATTTCAATATCTTTAAATATTGATTGGTTTTGTCTACCATATTCAACTGTAAATGCATTAACCTCACCATATTTAACATTACTATCTATAACAGATTGATTACTATTCATTCTTTCATAATCATCAGAACATCCTTGATCTCTAAAATCACTAACATCATTTAAATTTTGTAAACCATCATCTATAAAATCATTATTCGTATTCAATGATGATGATGTACCACCAATATACATACAAACAAAAGCAGGGGATGTTACAACATTAGAATTTACATTATTATAAATTTTAAATGATTCCTCCCATTGATTACCATCAAAAGACATGAAGTTTTGTAATGGAAAAAATTCAAAATTGTTTTGTGATAATAATCTGGATATTACAGTGAAAACATTAATATCAATATTTTGTTCCATATTAATTAGACTTTCAGCATTAATAATAGCTGCATCACCAATATCATTCATAGCTCTATCTACAAAAACAAATTTATCAATTAATTTACCTTTACCAATAAATGGGTATCCCTCATCAAGAAACCCTCGAACCCACTTATCAACAATATTCTTTATTGAATAATAAGTTTGAGTTTTTATATCATCATCGTCAATACTTTCATAAAATTCTTTTTCTTCATTTTCAAAATCTTTCTTTTTATCTCTTAAATTTGATTTCAAATGCCTAAAAAATTCTTGAAAATATTTGTTAACTATATTACTTTTATTATTATCTTCTATTAATTCTGAATATGTTTGATATGTTTCAACATTATTAGTTGACCAAGTATATTCAGAATTAACGACCATATATCGTCTTTCTGTTAAAACATTAATAATTTCAACATTATATACATTATCAGGATCTTCTAATAATTCATTTTTTTCATCTTCATCAATATTATTCAATTCTTTTAAATAATTTACAACTTCAGTATTGTTTAAGACACTTTCAAATTCATCAACAAATTTTACAATATCAGATTCTGTTAAATATGATTTAATTTTATCAATCATATTCATTATTTTAATACTATTATTACCATTAGTACTATCACCATTATTAAATATAATACCACTATTTTCATTTATTTCATCATAATCTATTGAAAATATTCCACCAACAAACAATATATAAAAATATGGTATATCATAAATTGCGCTTCTAAAATCAGAAATACTAATATCATTTATCTTACCGAAAATACTGACTAAACTTAGTAATATTAATGAATTATTTAAATCACTATTTAATATATTTTGATTAATATTCAAAGTATCTATTATATATCTTAACTGATTTGTTTGTTGTTTTTCAGTGTTTGTTAATAAATTACTGCTCAAATAATTTACTCTATACCAATCAGCATACATTGTTGTATATTGATTCTCATCATATTTATAATCTGGAACAATAAGGATATTATTTTTTGAATATTTTGGTTTAGTTTTTCCTAAAAAGAATTCTGTAAACCAATTTGGTGTATTATTTTCAATAAAATTATCAATAGGTGAAGTACCAAAATCATTCCTTACTGTTATTTGATTTTCAAATAAAATTTCAATACCAGTATAATCGTTATCATTTTTATCTATAACATATTTACCACTCGCAGTTGTTATTTTATTTTTGTTTTCATTAATATTAATTTTAGAATTAGTCATTAATTCGTTAAATTCTGAAAATTCCATGTTTAAAAATCTATCAATAATATTTTGTTCTGATATTGATAGTGATAAATTTAATGCTTCACTTTCAGAATATAATTCAATGTAATTATCATCAATTTCATTAAAAAATGTATTATATGATGTGTATTGAGATAGAATTAAAAAACGTTCATTTAAAATTTTAATAATATTTTCAACACTATTACCACCTTTGTTGATATAATTAAAATAAGGTGATGAATAATTTAAAGATAATTTATTTAAATTACTATCCATTGGATTTATAGGTATCCACAGTATGTTTCCTTGAGTATCTACACTCATTTTAATATTTAATGGAATCTTTTCTCTTTTTATTTTTAAAAATACATCAATAAACCTATTAATGAAATCTGTTTCAGGAAAGGGATATGTTTTAAATAATGTATTTTTTGGATAAACTCTGACTTCTGTTTCATTGCAATTACCCTCAACATGTTTTTTCTCCACAAATAATGGAAACGCATTAATTTTTTCAACATTTTGTTTATCCCTATAATTCGTATGTGTTAATATTTTACCAAAATATTGTTGATGGTGATTTTCAGCATTATTTTTTACAGTGTTTAAAACTTTAAACATTTTATCAACATCATCACAAATAATTTTAATAATATTCCTAACTGTTGGTTTAAACCCTAAATTTTCTTCAACAATACTATTAATTCTATTATTTAAATCATCTTGCAATATCTTTGTTTTATCATTTAAAACATTGTATCGATCATAAACCCTTTTAAACGCTTTAGTTATATCTAAACAATTATTAAAATTAAATGTGTCATTCTGATAATTATTTAAATATATTGAATTAATTCTAATATTTTTTATATCTGATGGATTAATAATATTATTAGCGTTGAGAATATTTTCACTCATTTCACCATATAAATTAATTTGAGTGTTTTGATTTATGATTATTAGTTTCGCATTATTTGAAACCACATTATTTCTACAATATTTTGTAAAAGAATTAACTGTACGTACTTGCTCATATTCATATTGGTCTGAATTATTTTTTACACCAATATAAAAAACAATATTATTTCTATATTTATTGTTTGATACAAAATTTTTACTATTTAAAAAATTTATAAATGTTAGATGACTAGAAATTTCATCTTTATTACGTTCGATGTTTCTTATTTCATTTGTACTTTTAATATTCTTTTCGATTCTTTGATATATATTTTTCAATCTATATGTTAATTCATAAATTGATTTTGGTTCACTATTAACATTTAAATTTATATCTGGATTACTGTTATCTAATAATGAAATAATTTCAGCATATTTAAATAAAACATCTGTTAACGGTGCAAATATATTAGCAATTAATTTTACAGTTATAATATAATTACCCGTTTTACTATCAAATCTAGTATTCTGTTTAGTTAAATGTAATGCATATTTTAGAGGTTTACCATAATACCCTTTAATAGTTAATTCGAATATGGGTGGTGGAAAATCATATAATACTGAATATGGTGATTTCTTACCTTTATTCATAAAATTCATACCTCTAATATCAACAAAATCAATTGTTACTTCTGGAATATAAGAACTATTTGTTTTAATATCTATATTAGTAATACCAAAACCTTCATAATTATCATCACTAATTATTGTATTATTCGTCCATTTTGTTGTGTATTTTTTTGTGTTTGGGTTATAACCCATCATATTAACATTCATGCTATCAGTAGTGTCGATATTAACATATCCTTTAGCATTGAATATAATATTTGTTTTACTCTTCCTATAAGCCATCAAATTAACATATATCATTAATTCTTCTGGATTAGGTATTTTATTATTTAACTCACTATTAGTGATTACATCTAAAGGATTAAAAATATTTACACTCATACTTAATTATTAGTTTTTTATAAATAGAAATAATTTAATTATCATAAATTTTTATGGTTAAAAGTACTATTTATATATGATAATAACAATATACCCAAAAAAAATATACGATGTTTTTAACCATTATTAAAGAAGTATTTGATTTAGAGGAAGCTGTCAGAAATAATGACATTATTGGTATATTAATTCTAATAATTATTATTTTATCTTCATTGACTGTTTATTTTTATAAATTAAATACAAAAAATGAAAAAGAAAATAAAAAAGAGTTGGTGTCTTTACAAACAGAAATGTTAAATAAAGAAAAACAATCTGAAAAAGAATTAATTGATGTTTTAAATGGTGTTTCTACAATATTAAAAATGAGTGAACAAGCTGATAAATTCCAAACAGAAAAAATCATTGGATCAATAAAAAACTTAGAGAATAGGTTAATTGATAAATTAAATCAGTTAGAAAAATAATTTTAGAATATTTATATTAAAGATTTAAATAATGAATATATTAAAATACGGTCAAACAGGTACAGGAATTTTAATTGAATATGATGCTGGATATATTAATAAAAATTTGAATAAATCAAATAAGTTAATTACAGAATCGTTTGATTTTAACTCTGATGAACCGATATTAATTAATTGTATACTACAAAAATACGGAGTCCCTAATAGAAACAATAGAATTTATCCTGAAAAAATATTAAAAAATCAAGTTGAAATTTATCAGGAAGCTGTAGCTAATAATAGTGCTGTATCCGAAGCTGATCACCCAGAGTGTGTACAAGCTTCTAATTCTCAGATACTTACAGATGAAGGTTGGAAGTATTTTAGAGATATTTCTAATAATGAAAAAGTTTATACTTTGAATACAAAAACAAATAATGTTGAAGTTCAAGAAATATCAAAAAAAATATATCAAGAATATTCTGGTGTTATGTATAAAATTACACATAGAAATATGGAAGCAACATTAACACCTAATCATAGAATTTTATTAGAAAAAAACAATAATAGATTTTATATTACTATTGAAGAATTATATAATGATGAAAATATTATAAAATCAGGTAAATATAAAATATTAAAAATTGGTGATTGGGAAAGTGATAAGGATAATGATTATTTTATATTAAATGGTGTTAAAGATGATTATTTAGCATATAATTCTAAAAAAATATATCGTGAAGTTTTCACTAAAGATTTAAAAATTAATTCTGATGATTGGTTTTCATTTTTAGGAATATATTTGGCAGATGGGCATTGTGGTGGTACTGTTTGTAAAAAAGAAAGGTGTTCTGGTTTTGATGTAGTAATAACACAAAAAAAAGAAGAATCACAAAAAGAAATAGAATTATTATTAGATAGATTACCCTTTGAATATAGATATATTAATCATCATGGTAAAAAACAATATCATTTAAAAGATCCAAGATTATATAATTATTTATATCGTTTGGGTAATTCATATGAAAAATATATACCATATGAAATAAAAAACACATCCAAAAAAAATTTAATAACTCTGTTAAAATGGTTTCAACTTGGTGATGGTAGAAAAATAAAAACACCGTATGGGACTATTAGAAATTCAGTATTTTCAACATCAAAAAAATTAATTCAGGATTTTAAAGAAATATTATTAAAAATTGGATTAAGTGGTAATATAACCACATATACTCCAAAAGATCGTTTTATTAATGATGTTAGTTATGTTGATGGTAAAGAAATATTAACCGAAAGATTAATCAAAGCTGAAAATTCAAAGAAACAATATAATCTAAATATTTCAAAAAGAAAACATATATGGGTTGATAATAGAGGATTCAAAATAGAAAAAATTGAAGTTGAGAATGAAATGATTGGTTGTGTTACTACACCTAATTCAAATTTTTATTTAATGGTAAATGGTAAATCTCATTGGACTGGTAATTCAACAAATATTTCTTTATTAAATCTATCACATTTAATAAAGAAAATGTGGTGGGGAACAACTCCAGAAGATAAACATGTTCTATATGGTCAATTACGAATAATTGTGTCACCCGGATTTATAAAATATGGTATACCAACAATGATCGGTGATAAAATAATAGTTTATCTACAACATGATATTAGAATTGGTATTTCATCTAGAGGTGTTGGTTCTTTAAGTGAGGATAATGGTAAATATATAGTTGAAAACGATTTTGAATTAGTTGGTTTTGACTTAGTAGCAACACCTTCAACATTTGGTGCATATTTATTTCCAAATAAAAATCAAATTCAAATGGGTGAAGATGTAATCAAAGAATACGATAAATTAATTAAAGAAGATAAAAAAATTAATGCAATAAACAACTTTTTATTATAAAAATTAAAAAAAGTTAGAATTTTTTATAAAATAATACTATTTATATTTAAACATAATTTTTGTTATGGAAACAAAGAAAAGTATATTGAAAGAAGCAATTCTTGAATTTAATGAATTAATGGAAGCTGCAAAAGATAAAGCTAAAGATGATATGGCTAAAGAATTTCCAGATAAATTCAATAAAATAATGAATGAACACATTGAAAAACTCAATAATATGAAAAAAAATATCAACGAAAAAGCTGAAACGTTTAAAGAAGAACCTAAAACTGAAAAAGCTAAAGAAATAGGTAAAACAGAAGACACCGATAAAAGAAAAGAAGGTGGTGATGGCGTTGATAAAGATGTTGAGAAAACTTTTACTAAAGAGCCTAAAAAAGGTACAAAAAAAATTAATGAGTCTTATGAAGATGATATAGATTTAACAGATTTCTCAATGGATGAACTTGAAGAAGCATTTAATGGTGCTGATGATGAAGACGATTTTGAAATAGATGATGAAATCGAATTAGATTTGGGTGACAGTGAACTTGATTTAGATGATATTAGTGCTGAAATCGCAAAAATGGATAAAATGTCTGAAGAATTTGAAGTTGATGATTTAGATGAGGATGTTGATGATCCTTACACAAAATTGAAAAAACTTCAAGAAGAAATGAATCAAATTATTGATAATATTAATAAAGGTGGTGAATTGCAAGAGCAAGAAGATCCTATGATTCAAGAATTTGATGAAAAAATGTCTGGTGTTTATGGTGAAAATTATAAAGATGTATTAGGTAGCGATTACGATAAAATGTTAGATCTCTATAAATCACAATCGGATGGTGAACCTAAACATTTTAATGATGAAGAAAATGTAGAAGTTTCTATGGATAAAGATGAAGTAGAAGAAGCACATGGAGTTTCATTATCAAATAATAAAAAAGTTGGTTCAGAAACACAACCTCGTCCAGAATATGCAGACTATAAAAAAGATAAACTTAGGTTTGCTTTACAAAGAGAACAATTGGAAAAAAGAGTTAAAGCATTAGTATCTGAAAACAAAAACACTAAAATCAATTTTAATAAATTAAAAAAGAAAACAGCAGAGTCTAATAAATTATTAGAAAATTATAGAAACGTTATTGATAAATATAGAAACAGTTTAAATGAGATGGTTGTATTTAATACAAATTTGGCTCATGTAAATAATTTATTAATCGATGAAAATTTCGATTTTAACGTTGAAGATAAAAAAGAAATCGTTGAAAGATTTAAACCTGTTCAAAGTATTGATGAGTCTGAAAAAGTATATAAAGAAATTTTAAGTGAAAACTCTAACGGTAAGAAAGACATTGTTGAATCAATAGAAAAAAAATATAATAATGTCGTTACACCATCATCAAAACAAAAAATAGGTGAAGCTGTTGAAAAATCAGCATTTAAAAAAGATAAACATATTGAAAAATTGAAAAGATTAGTCAATTACAATATGGATAGAAAATAATAATAAAAATTAAAAATAAGATAAAATGGGATTTCTTACAGAAAACGAACTAGTTGGAAATATTGGTCTTAAACACTTGAAAGAACAACGTGAGATCACCACAAACCGATGGGAACAAATTGGTTTGTTAGAAGGTCTTGAAGGTAACTTGAAAGAAAACTGTGCTCAGTTATTCGAGAACCAATTATCTGACATGATGAGAATTAATGAATCAACTGACTCCGCAAATAGTGGACAGTTTGAGACAGTCGCATTCCCTGTTATTCGAAGGGTATTTGCTAAATTGCTTGCTAATGAATTAGTTTCAGTTCAAGCATTGAACTTACCTCTTGGTAAATTATATTACATTAACCCTAAGATTTCAGTTAGAACTGATGGTGGTACTAATCATACATCTCCTGATGGTGCTTATGAAAATGCTGCAACTGCAAGTGAAAGAACTGAATATGAAGAGCGTTCATTATATGATGCTTACTATGCAACAGAATATGATCATGAAGGTGAATCATTGTTTGATAGATCAAAAGGACGTATTACTAACGTAGACGGTGTAACTTCAGCAGATTATGTTGTTGGTGATAAATCTGCAACTATTACTCTTTCTGGATTTACAACTACTGATTCAGGTGCTCTTGTTGGGCCTTCTGGTGTACCTATGGATACTGAAAGTTTCTTAGCATCATTAAAAATTACTTCTGATGTTGATTTGATTGCTCCGGCTCCGTTCCAAGATGAAACTATTGTTGCTGGTCAAAACATTCCTTTTAATGTTAAAACTCAACAGTATGGTAAAGCAATGGTTGATAAGAATGGTAATTTGATATTGAATGTTGATACTACTTATCCCGGTGAGAATGGATATCAAGCATTTAGTGCTGCTACTACTCCTACTTTCAACTATGAATACAGAGTATATTCAGACTTAGAGGAAGATAGTGAA